>Ga0207152_1070_pt1 | contig 22284 bp, 8 predicted proteins | sample Alteio_BWMinHeat_30_FD_153590 | JGI IMG/M metagenome (GOLD analysis project Ga0207152, IMG submission 153590) | Enriched cells from forest soil in Barre Woods Harvard Forest LTER site, Petersham, Massachusetts, United States -... | ecosystem: Environmental > Terrestrial > Soil > Temperate forest >... | reverse complement strand
GCAATAGAACTTTATTCCTTGAGCGTGAGCCTGGTTGATCAATGACTGGTAAGCCTGGGTGAACTGCGATAGTGGAAGAGAAGGATTCCCGCCTAAGTCATTGATGGGGTCGTCGGAAAAGATCACGTACTTCACGCCGGGTTGCGAAAGCACGTCACGACTGAAACGGTTTTGCGCGCTGACGCCATCCTCCCCGTTATCGCTCAACAGTTTGTTTCCCGCGATGCCCATGTTGGCAACGCCCAGAACCATGCCGGCGTTGTTGAGCCTTTGGGCGAGAAGATCGGGCCAGCGGTGGTTGGCATTGTTCGTAGACGCGAAGCCCGCAGTGATGGAAGCGCCCAGCGTAACTACGGAAGCGCTGAGCGCCGGATTTTGCACGTCAATGCCGGTAAGAAAATAATAGTTTCCAGTTTGCCCGGCGTTCGACAGGGTTGCCGAGCCGCTGGCATTGCCAGAGGCAAAATAGTTTGTCTGCTCGGTGAATTGATGAGAAGTCGTCCTGGTGATGGTGCCGTTGGATGGGAAAAAGATACTGACGGCCACATTCTGGAGTGCGGGAGCGGCAAAATTGATGGAATCGCTGACGACCGTGCCGCCGGCGGGGATCGTAATCGATTGCGACCCGCCAAAGGTCACAATCTGGTCCGTGCCGGCATTGATGGACGAACCGCTTCCACTCTGTGCGATATGGACTCCGCCGATTGCCAGGGGAGCGGAGCCATATTGATTTGAGAGGTGGATGCGGGTGGAATTTCCGCCTACAGTCGTATGAAGGACCTCGCGTTCGGTCTGCTGATTAAAGACCAGACCGCCGTCGCCACCGGAGCCAAGCGCATGCACCGATGGGGCTACCGTCCAGGCTGTTACCCAGGAGGGACCGGCGCCAGTCCCAGGCCCGGCAAACACCAGGTAGTTGATGTTCCAGCCGCCAATGTCTTCATTCAGTGTCAACACCTGCTGGCCTGCCGACAGCGTGACGTTTGCTGTCACTGTCGTCCAGGTTTGCCAGCCTCCTGTGGCAGGGACATTGATAGACCCGCTGAGATTGGCTCCCGAAGAACTCGACAGATGAAATGCGCCTGTTGCCGCAGTCGGCGCTGCCACGCGGAAGCTGACTGTATACACTCCCGCGGAAGCCACGTTGACGGTATAGCGGAACCATTGCCCGGCGCCGGTCCAGCCCAGATTGAAGCCGCCACCTGTGTCGGATGTTATTTCCAGATCAACGCCATCGGCGCGATAGCTGTTTGCTGTGCCATTCACTGAATTGACATGGTAGGCAACTCCCTGACCGCCTACATCGTAATTCTCTGCCTGCATGGTGCCAGGAACCGCTGCCGGGGTTCCACCGAAGGGCCCTTCGGACGACGACGGCAACGCGAATGTGGTGTAATTGATATTCCAGCCACCATTGTCTTCATTTAGGGTCAGCACCTGCTGGCCCGCTGGCAGCGTGACGTTCGCTGTCACTGTCGTCCAGGTTTGGAAGCCTCCCGTGGCAGGGATATTGACCGGTCCGCTGAGATTGGCTCCGGACGAATTCGAAAGATGAAATGCGCCTGTTACAGCAGTCGGAGCAGCAACACGAAAGGCGACTGCATAAGTTCCTGCCGACTGTACGTTGACGGTGTAACGGAACCACTGCCCGGCACCGGTCCAACCCAGATCCAGGCCGCCGCCTGTATCGGAAGTGGACTCCAGGTCCACACCATCTGAACGATAGCTGTTCCCTGTACCGTTGACGGAGTTCACATTGTAGGCTGTGCCCTGTCCGCCAACATCGTAGTTCTCTGCCTGGATTGTGCCGGGTATCGCCGCGGGTGTACCACCGAAGGGACCTTCGGATGTCGTACCTCCTCCTCCTCCAGGCACTTGTATGTAATCCAGGTTGGTGCCGGCGTCGCCGGGATCGTTCTGCAACTTGATGGATGCCCCTGGCGGGATATTGACGTTGAGCGTAACTGCTGAATAAACGCCCGACCAGCTATTGGTCGTCGGAAAGCTCACTACCTGATTCAGCGCACCATTGATATAGAGCCCGAGCTTTCCGGGATTTGACATGGTGGCATAGCCAATCACCAACTGTTTTCCGGCACGGACATTGTTGAACGTTACGGAAGAACCGGTCGACATATTCGTCACTTCAGCTCCGCCAGAAGCCGCAAAGTCTTTGCTCACGATGCAATTGTTCAATACCGCCTTTTCCGCCTGGTATTTACCGGTGTCGGGAGGCGCTCCAGCATACAATCCCAGCTGGTTGGCTCCGCCATCAAATATCTTGGCGTTATCGTTGAGCAAACCTGTCAACTGCGCGTGGGAATAGCTGCTGAAAGGCACGGCTACGCGTTCGACGATATATACCGTATCGGCGGTGGTCGCAAAACCGAACTGCGCATTGGATGTGGTCAGCACAACCTGTCCACTTGACATATTCCGCACGTCAACTGGTTGCGTGCCCCAGGGGTTAAAGATATTAGCGGTATTGCCCAACAGACTCTTGATCCCGACGTACTTTATTCCACTGCTATCTCTTTCGGAGCTGACAAGAAAGCCATCTCTTGCCGCCAGGGTGAAACTGCTGACGAAGGAAGAGTCGCTCGGTTTCGCCGGAAAGACCCGAATGACATCGTTATAGCTTTGCAGCAACTGCTCATTCATCGCGCTCAAATGCACGCCTGTGTACTCGAACTCTCCATTGGTGTTATTGGTGCGACCGTTCGGATAGTTCTGATAGATTTCCAGCATCGCCCTCATCCCCGCATAGGAGGCGTCTCCCAGACCGAGACGAGCTGCCTGTATTGCGTCGGGTGCCCAGACATTGTTATAGGGAAAAGGCCGATTGACCCAAGCACTGTTAATCAAAGAATAATCCGGAGATCCGATCCCGGTAACGCTATATGGCCAGAGCAGTTCTGAAACAACATTCTCGTCGTTATGCGTGGACGCCGCCGGTGGATCGTTCGGCAAATAACTTGTTCCATTCGAGGGATACGGCACCAGATTATTCAGCACGTTTTGCCACTGCGGAACCAGCGACGAATCCAGCCCCAATTGATTGGCGGTGGAGATCACTTCGGGAAAGAGGGAGCGAATTGCCGCCAGGTCGGTAATGGCATCCTGGACCTCCCAGTAAGTCTCATGCGAGTTGGATACCGCCATGAAGTATTTGCCAGACGCATTCCGCGAGAGCTTGTTTGTGTAAAAAATCGCGATCTGCCGCATGAAGGGATAAGCGACGTTCGCCAGGTAAGAAGTGTCTCCTGTGTATTTGTACACAAGATACATATTTTGCGCGGCCTCGGTGCCAGAGGACAAAATGTCTTTCGTAAAGCTGCTGTTGATGGTTCCGTTGGCATTTCCATTCCACCCGATCGTTTCCGGCACCCAGATCCCGTTGAATCCATAGCGCGTCTTGGTGAACGACTCGAGCGTGCTCAAGTTTCGGACATAGAGATTGTTGAGTCCTTCGATAATCTCCGGATGATTGGAGGCGAAAAGCGAGTTATAAATGTCTCTCTCGTTCCAGTACCAATAGCCATAACCCCACTTCTGGGCATGCTGATCCTGCACCGCGCTGAAATCTCCGTTGATGAAGTGGAATGGATAATTCGCGTAACCCCCGCAAGCAATGATGTAGTTGTACAGGTAATACATGTTTTCCATATAGTCGGCGTCGCCCGACGAATTGGAATACTGGACAAAGAACTTGGCCCAGAAAGCATGCCACCAGTCCTGGAAATTAACCAGGGTTGTGTCGTATCCCGTGCTGACCGCGTTCGCGAGAAGGTTGTGGGCTTCGGTCACGGAATCATGATTCGGCGCGTTCAACCTGCTTGCGCACACAAACCAGATCGTATAGTTCGACGCCGGCGTGATGACCAGGCGCACGGTATTTGAGTTGATGGTCTGCGTGGTGAAAGGGGTTCCGCTGACGGTGGCAGCCAGAGTGTAGCCGAAGTTGTCAGGATCAACCTGCCCGCGGCTCAAGCCGATTCCAGTGGAATCAGCATATGTGGAGACGGTTCGCCACGTCGTTATGTTGGAAACACTGCCTCCCGTGACCTGGCTTACGTCCCAGATGCTCAAATCGAGGGTGACACTGGTGACGTTGGTTCGGCTGTCACTAACGTGGATGCCCATGATCTCAGAGTTGGGCGAACCCATGATGGTCACAGTTCTGTTCGCGTCGTAGGTTGTGGTCAGGGTTCCGTTGTACAGCGAGAGTCTTTGCTGATATTGGGAGAAGGCCGAATCCATGGCGGGATTCGTGTAAAGATTCAACATGCCCCCGGAGAATGCACTTTGCTGGGAGGTATCGATGCCCCCTACCTGCATGGTCAGGCCGTTGGCGCTCCACACCATTGCACCTACGCGGCCATTGCCCACCGTTGCTCCCCATACGGGCGTCGTGATGGGCTTATTGTAGATAATGTCGTGCTTGGATAGATAACCGCTGTAGTCGACATCCATCATACCTGTGCTCGGGTTGAAAGACTCAGTGGAGGACTGGCCAAATGCAGTAATCCCTGCAACGGGCAACAGTAGCAGAATGATCGTCAATGCATGCTTCCAGTTCATTTGCCCACCTCGGCTCTCCATTGCGGCAATTTGTTCGTGGAGAGTTTGTGATTAACGATAATTTCGGGGTGACTTGAGCCAACTGGTTATTGAAAGCTCAATCACCGAACCGACTCAAGTCCCCCGCATTCACGTTCACTCGATGGACCTCATGCTTCCGATATCAATGATCATTTGGGTCCAGTAAAGACGGCGTAGTTAATGTTCCAGCCACCGCGAGCAGGATCATGATGGCATAAGATCCGCGAAATAGATGGCGACTGGAAAAATGCCGTTTCATGTGATTCTCCTAAGAGTCGATTGCTAGGGTCGAAGAGGTCTTCGGCCAGTCACTCGCGAAAAGGCTCAGCGAAGGACGAGTTACGTCCTTCGCTGAGTCTGTTCATGGGATGCCGATGGTTCGGCCCCACATGCTGCGTGGGATGCTTGCCGGAGAAGCTGTGACCTCGACATAAGGCAGAGCCGTGGTTGGCGACGATACTCGCTCTATGACGTACGCATGACCCGATTGTGCTGGAATCGTGAAGGTGGAAGCAGTTGTCGCGGCAACCACGACTGCCCCGCTCGATCCGTCTACCACCTGCACATTCTGCGTTCCCCATGGATTGCGGGTGAGATAGTTTTGCGTGGCGCCTGCCTCCAGCACCGCGGTGATGAGCTGGCCGCCTTCGATCTGCACGTCGACCTTGCTATTGCCCTGAATGTAGACCGTACCGGAGACGCTCCATGTATTGACCGGCCAGGCGGGGGCTATGCGCAGCAGACCGTCGTAGTCCTGCACCAGCGCCTCTTGCACTGCAGTCGTCACAACACCATCCATCTCGTCGTAGAATGCGCTGGTGTTGGTGCCGCCATTCAAGTATCCGATGCCGGACGGGAAGTCCTGGTAGTGGCCAATGAATGCGGCAATTGCGGTGGCAAAATCCGTGGAATCGCCCAATCGCGCGGCCTGCACTGAATCGAAGCTCCAATCCCCAGCGTTCACATAGCTGCGGTGCTTGAAGGTGCGCAGCGCCAGCGCGGTCAGTGTTGAGTTGTCGCCGATCAGGCCATAGGGCCAGACCGGTTCCAGGTAATCGTTCTCGCCATTGTGGCGTTGGGCTGCGGGGACGTAGGACATACCGAGCATATCGGTTCCTCCAGCGTCGGAGCTGGCCGTCAGCAGTTGGCTTTGCGTCGCTGTGTCGGTGCGCGGATAATCCTGAATCTTGGGGATGGCGGCTTGCAGTTGCGATACCAGCGAGGCATCGGTGCCGAGCAATTGCGCCGCGGCGATGGTCTCCGGGAACAGCGTCTTCATCGCCGCCACATCGTTGATCGAGGAATCGCCGATTCCCCACTGCTCTTCGTGTGTGTTGGTGGGTTTGATATGCAGCCTGCCGTCGGACTCGGTCGTTCCATAATCCAGGTAGAAACGAGCCGAGGCCGCCATCGTGGGAAAATTGGTGCTCAGGAATGAGGTGTCGTTGGTGTAGAGATACTGCTGCCAGATCCAGTTGGAGACCTCGGCGCCAGTGCTCAGCGTCAGCGCGTTCCACAGCGGCGAAAACTTGGGCCAGCAGGATTGATTGCCGCCTCCGCTGCCGTTGCCGTTGAAACGCACCTCCTCGGGTATGCAGATGTCGCTGCCGTTCCCTGTCGTGAAGACCTGCTTGGTCCAGGCCTCCAGATTACTCAGATTCGAGGTATACAGATTGAAGTACGGCGTGTTGAGTTCCGGATGGCCGGCCGCCATATTCGAGCCGATGAACATGCGAAGATTCCAGTGCCAGAAAAGCTCAGGATCCCACTGCATCGTATCCCGACCGAAGTTGAACAGATCGGCCAGGCCAGCGTGGTGCCCCGGAACTTGACCGCTGCTACTGGCCGCTTGCAGAAACAGGTTGACGTCGCGGATATTCTCGACGTATGCTCCGCCGCCGTCGCTCGATGTTATGTTGATGAGTCCTGTTTTGCCCCAAAAGTCGTTCCACCATGCAGTGGTCGCGCTCTGCAGGCTCGAGACTGCGTCGGTTGCATCGTTGCCGATGAGGCTGGTTACCGTGTTCATCGCATTCTGACTGCCGTTATAGGTCGGACCCGCGACAATGATGCGGAAGGTGCCATTGGCGTTGGGCTTGAAGCTGACCTGGACGGTGGTTGAATTGACCACCGAAGCAACCACGTTCTGGCCGCCGGCGGTGATGCCCGCAAGTGAACCGAAACTCCGACCCGAATTGACCTCCGATGTGTTGTTGTCCACCCAGCTCTCGGCCAAAGTGGCGATGGTTCCGCTGGCGCTGGCCGTGGGCGAACGTCCACTCCACAACTGGATCTGCGCGGTCTGCTGGTTGCTGGGATTCGCGCCGGTCACATCGATGACGATCTCATCTTTGTCGGTCCGAACGAAGACAGTAGCCGTCATGCCGCCACCCGATTCCACAAACTGCCCGTTGTACAGATCAACCTTTCCGCTGTACCCCGATCCGCCGGTCAGCGCGGAGAGGCCCGGAATCGTGACCCAGCCAAGCGACTTGCGGTTGGGGAAAGTGTCATTGCGGTTGAGTTGAATCGTCATGCCGCCGGCCGACCAGATCGCCGCGCCGAGGTTGCCATTTCCAAGTGGCATCGCCTGAAAAGCGCTGGAATTGGGGGCCTGCAGGATGATATCCGACTGGCCAACTACATCGGCGGTGTTCACGTTGAAGACACCGTTTTGCCACGCCGTGGTAGAGCCGGATCCGCTGCTGCCGGAAGCAAATGCCATCGAGTCGATATTCCAGCCACTGTTGTCTTCGTCCAGAGTCAGGGTCTGCGTGCCTGCTGACAGTGTCACAGTCGCCATCACCGTCGTCCAGTTCTGCCAGCCGCCGGTCGAGGGAATGGCGATGTTGCCGGTCAGGTTCGTTCCCGCAGAGTTCGACAAATGGAACGCATCGGTAACTGCGACATTCCCTGCCACCAGGAAGCTGAGCGTGTACGTCCCAGTCGTGGCCACATTCACCGTGTAGCGGAACCACTGGCCCGTGCCCGTCCAGCCCAGATCGTTGCCGGTCGCCGGCGAAGTTGCCAGCTCCAGATCGACGCCGTCGGTACGATAGGCGTTAGCCGTTCCATTGCTTGAAGTAACGTTGTAGCCAACTCCAGCGCCGCCGGTGTCGTAGTTCTCGGCCTTGACGCTGCCCGGAACCGCCGCCGGGGTGCCACCGTAGGGACCCTCGCCGCCGCTCGTCGACGCAAACGTTATCGAGTCGATGTTCCAGCCCGGAGCGTCCTCGTTCAGCGTCAGCGTCTGCGTGCCCACCGGCAGCGTAACCGTGGCCGCCACGGTTGTCCATTTTTGCCAGCCGCCGGTGGCCGGAACCGCCACAGAGCCGCTGAGGTTGGTGCCTGCGGAGTTCGACAAGTGAAACGCGTCGGCGACTGCGACATTGCCGGCTACCAGAAAGCTGACTTTATACGTCCCTGCCGTGGACACGTTTACCGTGTAGCGGAACCACTGGCCCGTGCCCGTCCAGCCCAGATTGTTGCCGGTCGCCGGCGAAGTTGCCAGCTCCAGATCGACGCCATCGCCAGTGGTCCGATAGCCGTTGTCCGTGCCGTTCGTCGAAGTGACGCTGTAAGCGACGCCCGAGCCGCCGGTGTCGTAGTTCTCCACCATCACCGTGCCGGGGACCGCAGCGGCCGTTCCGCCGTAGGGAGCTTCGGCTGCATGTAAGGTGTACACCATGCAGAACAACAGTGCGGCGGAGATCGTCGCGCTTTTCAGGTAAGTTTTTGTTCTCATCGGTAAATCCTCATTCCTTCCGTAATGGAGAGTTTTTTGATGAAGAATCATTTAAAGACGCTGTAGTTGATGTTCCAGCCACCGCTATCTTCATTGAGAGTCAAGACCTGCTGGCCTGCCGGCAGAGTGACTGTAGCCGTTACCGTGGTCCATTTTTGCCAGCCTCCTGTCGCAGGAACGTTGATAGGCCCGCTGAGATTGGCTCCCGACGAATTCGACAGATGAAATGCGCCTGTTGCAGCGGTCGGGGCTGCCACGCGGAAGCTGACTGTATACACTCCCGCGGAAGCCACGTTGACGGTATAACGGAACCACTGCCCGGCGCCGGTCCAGCCCAGATTGAAACCGCCACCTGTATCGGTCGTTGTTTCCAGATCAACGCCATCGGAACGATAGCTGTTCGCCGTGCCGTTGATGGAGTTCACACTGTAGCCCGTGCCCTGTCCGCCGAGGTCGTAATTCTCCGCCTGCACGGTGCCTGGAACCACTGCCGGTGTTCCACCGAAAGGCCCTCCGGACGACGACGGCAACGCGAATGTGGCGTAATTGATGTTCCAGCCACCATTGTCTTCATCCAGCGTAAGCACTTGCTGGCCCGCTGGCAGCATGACGTTCACTTTCACTGTCGTCCAGGTTTGGAAGCCTCCCGTGGCAGGGATATTGACCGGTCCGCTGAGATTGGCTCCGGATGAATTCGAAAGATGGAATGCGCCTGTTACCGCAGTCGGCGCTGCCACGCGGAAGCTGACTGTGTACACTCCCGCAGAAGCCACGTTGACGGTGTAACGGAACCACTGCCCAGCGCCCGTCCAGCCCAGATCGGAGCCGCCGCCTGTGTCGGTCGTTGTTTCCAGATCAACGCCATCGACGCGATAGCTATTTCCCGTGCCGTTGACTGAATTGACATTGTAGGCAACTCCCTGACCACCTACATCGTAATTCTCCGCCTGCACGGTGCCTGGGACCGCTGCTGGCGTTCCACCGAAAGGCCCTTCTGACGACGATGGCAAGGCGAATATGGCGTAATTGATATTCCAGCCGCCATTATCTTGATCAAGCGTCAGCACCTGCTGACCTGCTGGCAGCGTGACGTTCGCTGTCACTGTCGTCCAGGTTTGCGAACCTCCTGTGGCAGGTACATTGACGGCTCCGCTCAGATTGGCTCCCGATGAATTCGAAAGATGAAATGCATCGGTTACCGCAGTCGGTGCTGCCACGCGGAAGCTGACGGTGTACACTCCCGCGGAAGCCACGTTGACGGTATAACGGAACCACTGCCCAGCACTGGTCCAGCCCAGATCGAAGCCGCCGCCTGTATCGGAAGTGGATTCCAGGTCCACTCCATCTGGACGATAGCTGTTCCCGGTACCGTTGACGGAGTTCACATTGTAGGCTGTGCCCTGTCCGCCAACATCGTAGTTTTCTGCCTGCACGGTGCCGGGGACCGCTGCTGCAGTTCCACCAAAAGGCCCTTCGGACGATCCCGGCAAGGCAAATGTTGTGTAATTGATGTCCCAGCCGCTGTTATCCTCACTCAACGTAAGCACTTGCTGGCCGGCGGATAGATTAACGCTGACAGTCACCGTAGTCCATGTTTGCAAGCCTCCCGTTGCCGGTAGGCTGACCGGGCCGCTCAGGTCGGCTCCCGAAGAATCAGACAGATGAAAGGCATCGAACACGGCATTCGGAGCTGCTACCCGGAAACTGACTGTATACACACCTGCCGATTCCACATTCACCGCATATCGGAACCACTGACCACTGGCCGTCCAGCCCAGATCAAAGCCACCTCCGATGTCGGAGGTCGTTTCCAGATCCACGCCGTCAGGACGATAAGAGTTGCCTGTTCCATTGATCGAAGTCACGTTGTAGCCAATCGCCTGGCCACCTAAGTCGTAGTCCTCGGCCTGCAACGTTCCAGGAATCGGCGCCGGGGTTCCCCGGAAGGGCGCCTCTACCGCAGACAGCTGCCAACTATTGTTGTTGACGGTCGCCGTGAAGCCACTTGAGTTATTGATAAAGGGAGAGTGTCCCGATGAGAGCCCGACAACGCTATTGCCGGTAATGCTGGCGGATCCGCTTGGCGCAGGATAGAAAGGAGGCGAGATCACAATACCATTGCGATTGGGATCAATAATCGTATTGTCTTGCAACCTGATGTTTGTGGCAGTGGAGAAACCAACACTGTCATACAACGAATGAATGATGGTGTTGCCGGAAACGGTGACATTGGTCACAGTTCCGACACCCTGACCATCTCCCCCGTTGCCGATGTGCATGGCAGGTTGTCCCTGATTAAACCCGTTGCCACCCGATCTTACGATTACGTTTCCCGTGACGGTTGCAGATAAGAGGTCGCTGCCATTCACCCCAAATTTGCCGATGCCTAACCCCAGGTATCTTCCCGTATCGGCAACATAGTTGTTTTGCACGAGGTGACCGCTGCCTCCGTAAATTGCCAGGCCCTTGCCCTGCCATGGCGCTACGGAGGTGTTGTTTGTGACCGTTGCATTCGACATCGGCGTGTAAAACACCTTGCCGCTCGGCGTGTTGTTGAAGTTCACCGAGTTGATCGCCAGGGCATCATCGCCTGTGCCGCGAATAAAGTTATTGGTTACAGTCAGATTGTTGCCTACGGTGCCGGTCAGCGAGACATTGTTGATGTTGATTCCGTCTGCCCACTCCTGCGTCAACCGGCTATTCTGAATCGTTCCCCCTGTTCCCGATGCCCAAAAGCCCGATTCTATATGCTGATTCCACATCCCATCCGCCAGCCAATTCGTGCCGGTGGTGTCCATCGCGCCGCCGTCGCCGTCGTTTGTTCCTCGGCTTCGAGCATTTGAATCGATATGGAAGTTTTTGACTGTGCACGAGGTGACAGAGAATACCGCCGCTAAACCCAGGCTATTGGGGAGCGGAACATTCCGATAAATCGTGCTGTACCACATTCCCGCTCCTTCGATCGTGATTCCTTGCGCGTGAAGCCCTGTTGCCCCCAGCAGATAGAACGTTCCTTGAGGTATCCATAGGACCTTTCCTTGCGCTTCGGCCTGATTGATGCAGTTTTGTATCGCCGCCGTGCTGTCCAGGGCGCCGGGATTGGCCGAACCGTTCGTTGGATTGGAATCGCCTACAGCTCCGCAACTGGTAATCGAAATTGAGTTGGCGGGCTGGGTCAGAGGCGGCGGGGGATTCTCGACGTCAACCACATCGATGTAGTAGAAAGCCGCCGTGTTTGAGGCGTCCTTCTTCAGCGCGAAGGTGCTACCGGGAGCAATCGCGGCTCCTGTAATGAACGTATGCGCCTCATCGAAAAAAACATGGGGATTTCCGTCGGCCGGGTTTTGGTCATTTCCCTGATAGTTGTTGTTGCCCTCGTAAATCCAGGTCTGTTTGGAGTTAAGGTTGATTGCCTGCCGGAAGACGCCATTCACGTACAAATCGAGCGTAGCTGTGATTCCGCCTCCTGTTGGAGAATCGGGAATCGACTCACGCACATTGATAAACGTGATAGGCCGCCCGGTATTGTTCGTCCACTGCACAAACTGGCCGGTGTTCGTAAGCTGCACGTAGGCATGCCCCGACGCCTCGAGCGCCGGACTTGAAAATTGCGTCGTGGGAGGCGCCGAAAGGGAGACAATTGCAGCTCCCCCACCAACCGTTCCAGCTTCGGCTTCATAACTTACAAAAGGCGTCTTGGCTCCCACACCAGAGGCGGCATTGTTTAGAAATAAGAGCTGAGTGACCATACACAAAATGTAAATCGAACGCGCGGTCATGTTTGATGCACGATACAGGATGCTTGCGACTCCCGAAGCAGATTCGGTGCGCGATTTCAACCCTTGCGGCATGGTGACTCCTTTAAATGGGAAGTATTAGACAGAGGCTGACGCTGCAAATTCCTTCACGCTCTCCCTTTTGATAACCGGATGGTCGATGGAGTGGACGAGAGATTGAACCGGTTGCCAAAACAAATGAGCGGTTGAAAAGAAAGCTTTAAACTGCGAACGAAGGCGGAAAAACTCCCACCCATTTCGATTCCCGGGCCTCGGCTACGCCTAACAGTGAAAAGGCCGATCATATTCCGGGGAGAGAAGATATCACCATAGATAAACGTTTGTCCACATCTGTCTGCATTAAATAGAAGAACCTTAGACCAGATACCAATACTGGCCTATTGGGCAATAAGTCTCAGAACACCCTCCGGTCCTAGCCCGGCTTTTTTCGGCAGCAGGTTGGTCAGACTTAGTGGCACAAACGCTTTCACCCTGTCTTTGCGAGCACATCTCTGCGATCTGATCAGGGGAAGTGCTTGGTCTTTGACATCGCACCTTAGAATCACTGGAAAAGACTGGGATGTACAGGACTCCTGAGTTTCCTTTTTCGGGACTACGAAGATTAGCCGGAAATTATGGAACCCGACCAGCATACGAGCGCCTGCTTGATTTCGAATTTCGTGTGTTTGAGGAGTTCTCAGTAACCGGCCCGTGCTTTGGGCCGCAAACAGGTTAGTTTACTTCTATCGGCCGCCGTATTCCCACTAAGAACGTCATGCACGTAAACGCAGGTTCTCTCAGTGAGCCGACCTCAGCGAGGCATGAGCCGGAAAAAGAGGGCCTGCTTTGCAACCGGCTCTACTTTTGCTTCCAGGGCGGTCATCTGAGCCTGATTTAACGGCGTAAAGGAACGGGCGAGTGCGGCGCATTCCTCGACCTGCTCGACGGAGTCACACCCGATGATTGCCGTGCTGATGGGTAACGATAGGTTGTAGAAGAACGTTTCCTGCTTGGTCAGCGTACCTGGAACCGTGGTGATTGCGCCGCTGCCTTCCCAGGAATGCTTTTGTTGGTCCACGGGCGGCGGCGTCCAACTGGAAAGAATACGGCCGCGCGCCATCACCTTCATTCCGATAATCCCCATCTGTTTCTCGACCGCCAGCGGAAGAAGTTCTTTTTCAAAACTGTAATAATATTTGTCGGCCGCATTGACAGCCATCAGGATTGTATCGAAGGGAAAGCGGCGTATGGATTCGATGAGTGCTTCGGGGCGGAAGCGGCCTGTCACGCCAAGATGGCGCACGAGTTTCTGGTCACGCGCTTGAACCAGGGCTTCTATGGCGCCGCCTTTGCCAAATATCTGGTCAACGTCTTCCTGAATTCCAACATCATGCAGTTGCCAAATATCGATGTGATCGGTATCCAGCAGCTTGAGAGAAACCTCGATATCTTTAAGCGCGGCATCGCGGGTTCGTTCTTTGGTCTTGGTTGCAATAACAACCTGATCCCGATTGCCCTTAAGAGCCTGCCCCAGATGACGTTCACTCCACCTGTCATGCCCCCCGTAGATGGCGGATGTATCGAAATAATTCACTCCCAACTCGAGCGCGCGGTGGATCATCTGCGGGGCCAAGGTTTCGTTTTTGGCTTTGTCGATTGCTGCTTGGCCACCGAGGCCAAAAATGCCGACCCGATATCCTGTCTTGCCCAGATTCCGCGTTGGCATCGTGTCCTTGACGGCAATTGTCGCGGCGGCTGGAGTCTTGTCTTCTGACATCACCTCGGCGGACGCGCGCGAAGCAATCGCCCCGGCAGACAGACCGGCTGCTATCGATGCTGCCCCTGACTTAAGGAAGTCCCGGCGGTTCCGGTTACCGGCATCCTGAAGTGTGTCGTTTGGTTTCATGTCCATTACTCCAAGTCATCGCAAATGAAAATAGCGATTTGACTGAGAAGCGAACTCAGCGATGTAGTATATTTTCTGTACACGGTGAAGTCAATCGTTTGTCTAACTGGATAAAGCGATTATCATGCACGGCACCGATCGGTGCCGAGGGGAGTTGGAGAATGAGCCGAACAGTCCTTTCTTTATGCTTCATGGCGGCATCGATATTACCGACAACTGCGTTTTCCCAATCATTTTTGAGTCAATATAAAGGCTTGCCTTATCACGACAGCCACTATCGCGGCGGTCCACAAAAAATACCGGGACGGATATTGTGCGCTTACTATGACCTGGGCGGCGAAGGAGTGGCGTATCACGACAGCGATCCACAGAATCACGGCAGCGGAGAGTTGAATAAGGCTGATGGAACCTACCTCAATGAGTTTCGTATCCATGAGGGAGTGGATACTTCATATACGAAGTTTGACCGGAAGCCAAATCCAATTGACGACAACCCATTCGACAAGGTTGTTCCTCCTCGAGACCTGCTCTATATTGGCTGGACTGAACCTGGAGAGTGGTTCAACATTACAGTCAATGTGAAACACTCGGGAACATACGCGGCCGATTTTCTTTACACATCGAATCGTGGCGGAACAATATCAGTCGATGTGAATGGAGAGGACGCAACAGGACCTCTGCAGATTACGTCTACAAAGGACCCCGCAGAACCGGTGGCCTGGCGTCAGTGGCACCATTGGAATCTGGCTGCCCAACTTTTCAAAATCCCCCTCAGCAAAGGGAAAACCGTTCTCACCGTACACATATTGACGGGCGGAAATATGAATCTGGCTTATTTCGAGTTCAAACAGGTCCACTGATGAAAGGGAAGCTGCCAGGGTATTGAAACGGACTTGCTTAAAGTTTTTTGATGACCGCATGGCTCGGTGGTCACGTTATCCAGAACGCGACAGACCAGAAGTGGAATTGCTGGTCGAGTGACCGGCAAGCAAATTGCGCCAACATTGTTTCACTATCAAGGAACCTGGTTTACACGGATCCAGTACAGAGGCAATTGGTGATGGCGAACTGCTTGCCAATGAACTTATTCACCGATATTGCTTCGGACAGTATAATTGACCAAACTGGCTGTCTACATCTTTTCGAAAGAGAAGAAGGTATGGAAGGGTGCGTTGGCTCAACTCATATTGTATGTCTGCGGCAAGGTGGTGACTTTGCGCTTACTGACCACAAGGTAGTCGACTTCTCAGAACTCAAAGGATCGAGATCGGTGAGACTCATCACTAACAAACTTTCAAATCGAAGTAAACAATCATGAAAAAGTTCAAGTTTCTGGTGGCGCTTACTACGCGAAACAACGACTATCAGCTGGCACAAGAGGTGACAGCCCAGGAGACGGCACGCCGGCTTGGCGCCGACGTAGAGATCATCGATGCAAACAATGATCCTATCGCCCAAGGCCAGCAGTTGCTGCAATCCATTCAATCAACAACACGACGCCCTGATGCCATTATCGTGGAGCCACTCGGGGGAACCACTCTGCCCGTTGTGGCCCGTGCTGCTGCGGAGGCCGGAATGGGCTGGGTTGTGCTCAATCGCGAAATGAACTACGCCGCAGAGATTCGCCATATTCGTAATGTCCCGGTCTTCTCCATAACGTCCAATCATGAAGAGATTGGCCGAATTCAGGGAAGACAATTTAATGCCCTGCTACCCAACGGCGGTTCGGTGCTTTACATCGAAGGTCCATCTACCAACTCGGGAGTGCCGCAACGGGCCGCCGGCATGTACGAAACCAAAGCAGCCAATATTCAGGTCAGGATTTTGCGAGGCGATTTTACGCTCGAGAGTGCCCAGCGCGCGGTCCAGACGTGGTTACGCCTCTCTACGTCGACCCAGACTCAGATCGATTTGATAGGTTCCCAGAACGATGTTATGGCGCTGGGCGTGCGGAAGGCATTTGAAGAATTACCTAAGACAGAACAGACACTACGATGGCTGAGCCTGCCCTACACAGGCGTCGATGGTCTTCCCCAAGGCGGGCAAAAATGGGTGCGTGAGGGTCTGTTGACCGCAACGGTTGTGTCTCCCCCAAACACCGGGCTCGCCATTGAAATGCTCATCAAGGCCCTGCAGAGCAACATATCACCAAGCGGGCAGACATTGACGACACCGAGTTCTTATCCTTCGCTTGAAGTATTAGCTCCAAGAGGTAAATAGCAGCTGTTTGCTTTCAATCCTCGTTCCCGGGCTTTCGGGCCAGCATGCGAAACCTCGACTCACGGTATAAACAAACGTTTGTTTCATGTAATATCAATCGGCAGTGTCATGTGTTTTTGTGACTCGCCGTTCGACGTGGTGAAATCTTCCGGCAGGCAAGCTGCCCTGATTGCCATGGGTGGTGCAATGGATGCCCGGTACCGCGGCAGCAACCAACATGATTTGTGACAGCCGGAAAGATTCGGGGGAGCAATACAGTTCATGGCAATCGTCAAGCATTCGCTGCTTCTTTTGATCTTCGTAATCGCCCAAGTGCTGCCGTTGGCCGGCGCATCTTACTACCCTCTTCGTCTGGACGATCCAAAGGCCGTATATGTTCTGCGGGACAATTCCCCCGTCCACGGAGACGGGGTCCTGGATGATTCAGAGGGGATTCAGCAGGCCATCAACAAAGTTCAGGAGACTGCCGGGCAGGGAATTGTTTTTCTTCCTGAAGGGCGATACCGGATCACGAAGACAATCTACATCTGGCCCGGAATCCGGGTTATCGGTTACGGGGCCACTCGGCCCGTGCTGTTACTGGCGGCAAACACGCCCGGTTACCAGGACGAAGAACACGAAAGATTAATGATATTTTTTGCCGGTGGGCGGCCCGGATATGGCCCTCGCGATCTACAGAGACCGCGTGATCCAAACAACGATCAGCCGCCTGACGCGAATCCGGGAACGTTTTATTCAGCGCTAAGCAACATAGACCTCGAAATCGGAGAAGGCAATCCCGGAGCGGTGGGCATCAGGTCTCACTACGCACAGCACTGTTTTTTAGCCCACATGAATTTCCAAATCGGTTCCGGGCTCGCGGGCGTTCATGAAGCCGGCAATGTCGCCGAAGATGTGCATTTTTATGGCGGGAAATATGCAATCTGGACAGGCACGCCCTCGCCAGGCTGGCAGTTTACCGTAGTCGATGCCACTTTTGAGGGACAACGGGACGCCGCGATTCGGGAGCACGCCGCCGGGCTTACCTTGATTCGGCCGCAGTTCAGGAATCTTCCAACCGCCATCGAAATCGAGCCTCACTCGCATGACGATCTTTGGATGAAAGATGCCTTGCTCGAAAATATTTCCAGTCCCGCTGTCATCATCAGTCAGGAAGATAGCGCACGTACCGAAATCAACATGGAGAATACAGTCTGCAAACAGGTACCCGTCTTTGCCCTGTTTCGCGAGAGCGGACGGAAGGTTGCCGGACCAGGAACAATCTATGCGATGAAGGTATTCTCGCACGGCCTGAACTTCGCCAGTTTGGCGGCGATTCCTGAAATCAAGGACATAACGGAGACCGCGGTCCTGAATGCTCTGCCTGCTCCCGTAAAATCTGATCTTCCTGATTTGCCGTCGCGAGATACATGGATGAACATCCGCTCTCTTGGGGCAAAAGGCGACGGAGCATCCGATGATACTGAAATCCTTCGGAATGCCATTGCAAACTATCGCACGATTTATTTTCCTGCAGGCCGATATGTGGTAAGCGATTCGATCATTCTGAAACCAGATACCGTACTGATAGGTCTTCATCCCAGCACTACTCAGATCGATCTTCTTGATTCCACGCCTGCGTTTCAAGGTCCTGGCTCACCCAAGCCGCTGATCGAAGCTCCGCCCGGTGGAACGAACATCGTCACTGGCATCGGACTTTACACGAATGCAATCAATTCCCGGGCGGTGGCCGCGAAATGGATGGCCGGCAAAGATTCGATGATCAACGATGTTCGATTCCTTGGAGGACACGGGACTTACACGCCCGATGGCATCCGCGAGAATCCATATAACAATACACACACCGCCGATCCCGACTTGAACCGGCGCTGGGATAGCCAGTATCCCAGCCTCTGGGTTACCCACGGAGGCGGGGGCACATTTTTTGACATCTGGACGCCCAGTACTTTTGCCCAGGCGGGCATGCTCGTCTCCGATACCTCCACCGAAGGCCGCGTCTATGAGATGTCCAGCGAGCATCACGTCCGCAACGAAGTGGAATTGCACAACGTGGCAAATTGGCAGATTTATGCGCTCCAGACCGAAGAGGAGCGTGGCGAAAGCGGCGCCGCCTTACCGCTCGAAATCGACGGCTCCAGCAATATTACGATCGCTAATTCCCACATCTATCGCGTCATCAGCAGTTACCAGCCGTTCCCATGGGCAATCAAGGTTTCCAATTCGACGAACATCAGGTTGCGCAATGTTCATTGTTACAGCAATAGCAAAGTGGCCTTCGACAATACCGTCTATGATGAGACACACCATATTGAAATCCGGCAGCGGGAGTTCGCAAGGCTCGATTTATCGAGTGAGCCGCCACCGCCCGTTCCTCGGCGTCCTTCGTTTGTCTTGGCGCAAGATGCGAAAATCAAAAAACTGTGCGGCGGGTTTTACAACATCTCGGGCGGCGCGACAGCACCGTCTGGCGATTTTTACTTCGTTGATGCCCATATGCAGCGCATTTACCGTTGGGATGTGAACAAACAGCAGGTTTCTCTGATACGAAACAGTCCGCTCGATCCAGTAAATCTTGCCTTCGACAACGCTGGAAACCTGATCGTCGTCTCCAATGCGGGAAACGGGACTGTGTATTCTTTCAAGCCAGGAAAATCGGAAGACGAAGTTACGTTCTTGAAACCCACGTCGGTTGCCGCCAGACCAAATCTGGCCGTGATCTTACCTACCGGCGGTTGGCATATCGATCCAAGCAGGTTTCAGCAAACATATCGACAATATCTCTTGCCTGACGGCGCAGCGTTCCTGGCGGTGGACAAAGATTTTATCAGCGGAGCGGTTGCCTGGAACATAAAGAGCAGCTTTTTGTTGCGCGCCTTCGGGCTAGCGCCGGCCGTTCCGGGAAAGCCTTTCTACGTCACAGACGAATCTGAAATCAACACCTGGGTCGGAACAGTTCAACCGGACGGAAGCCTGGCCGACATGAAAATTTTCGTGAATCAGGGAGGCGAAGCCGTTACCAGCGATTCGCACGGAAATGTTTACATTGCGGCTGGACAGGTCTTTGTCTACAGTCCAGCGGGTAAACTGATCGATGAGATTGATGTTCCAGAACGGCCTTTGCAGGTGATCTTCGGGGGCAAGGATGGGAGAACCTTGTTTATTCCAGCCCGCACAGCTTTGTACGCAATCCGCACCAGATTCCCAGGACAAATGAAACCCAGCACGAGCAGTTCCGAACCTCTACATTGATCTCTGACCAGCATGCTGTGTGGCCGGCGGTGGTGATATCGTTCTTCGCCAACTTTACGCAAACCCCGTGCAACTCTTCAAACGAGAGAAGGATAGAATCGCGTGCCGTTGTTACGGCATGAATTGCCGCCGCGCAGTCCAGCATTTCCTTTTCGCAGAAAATTAATTGAATGCGGCTTTTCTATGGAGGGTTTTGTTGCTCTTTTCTGCCCGCCCGGTCTTTATTTTTGGCTGAATATCCTGTAGCTGTTGGCCGCCGAGAAAAAAGGGGGCGGCTGGGTAGCCGCCCTTATTAGTGGGGTAGGAGAGCCCTGTGTTTTTTCATCTCAGTGAATCCAGTAGTGGATTCTGCACTGCGATCAAACAAGGGAAGACACTGTGAGCACAAAGCCACGGGCTATCGTAAGGCATTTTGATCGCCCACATTTCATTTCGCCAATTTCGAGAAGCGTCTTTGCTCCCAGGATTTGACCGTTGAGTCTAAGCCGCTTGGCACAATAATTGTGAACCGACCAAGATAGCGATCTTACATCTGGGCGGGGGCGTACGAGTTAATTTCGCAATTCAGTAGAATTTCCTGGAATACTGGTTTTTGCCAAGTCATATTTCGTGCTCCTTTAAATAAATATTCAAATTTGAAGCACCGGAATCATAGGGGTTGAATCTTTCTGGGTCAAGTTTCGACAGGTTAAATCTGCCAAATTTGACGGTTAACTTAACTTCAATAAACTTGACTCACCTTAAAGGAACATTTACACACAACCCAGCAGCAACACTTTTTCCAGGCGGGAACGTGTTGGTATGGTAGCGGGTCTAATTGCTTGTTAAGTTAACGTCTGAGGACCTAATTTAACCGCATGAAACTTGACTCCACTTAGGAAGCGGCAGAGACTCCTACGCTGATTCTGTGGCCAGGCAGATCTCCAAAGTTCTGCTGAGGCACACACGACAACAGGAAGGGACGTTAGGGGAAATGAAACAGCTGAGCAGACTCTGCAAGGTGCTTTCGTCAGTTGCCCTGTCTGTCGTTCTTAGTGCCGCTTATGGAACTGTGGTATGGGCTCAAAAGGTTCCCGTTCAGCTTTGGGTTACAACCTCTAATACGACGGGGGTTGTCCTCGGTTTGCAGCGTCAACACGACTTGCGATTCACAGCCGATGCCAATGATAGCATTACTGCCATTGATGTCGACGAGGCCAAGGTCTTCCAGAAAATGGAAGGTGGCGGGGCCTCTTTTACAGACAGCGCTGCCTGGTTGGTGAACGAGAAGCTCTCACCGGCAAGCCGCAAGCAGGTTATGCGGAAGCTCTTCGACCCGAAGGCCGGCATCGGCCTGAGCTTTCTGCGAAATCCGATGGGCGCATCTGACCTCACCCGCACCGAGTACACCTATGACGACGACGCCAGCGACCAGGCAGATCCTGCTTTACCCCACTTCAGCATTGCCCACGATCTTGTAGACATCCTGCCGCTGACGAAAACCGCGCGGCAGATCAATCGTAGCCTGCAGCTGATGATGGTTCCCTGGAGTCCGCCCGCATGGATGAAAGACAACAACAGTCTCGTGCATGGCGACATCCTGCCCAAGTTCTATCCTCACTTAACCAACTACTTTCTAAAGACAATGCAGGCGTACGAAGCCCAAGGGATACACATTGACTATGTCGCGCTCAATAATGAGCCCATGTGCTGCCCCGAGATCAACTACCCCTCGGCCAATCTGCCATCCGAAGAGCAAATCACGATTCTGAAGGATTATTGGTTCCCGGCCTGGGAGAAGAACCACATCCAGACCAGGATCTTCCTGCTCGATTTTAATTGGTGCAAGAACGATCTGGTTACACCACTGCTTCAGGAAAGCGCCATTCGCACCTCGCCCTTTGTTGCCGGTGTGGCATACCACGGCTACTGCGGCACTCCGGCTGTGCAGACTGAGAACCACAACGCCTTCGAGGCTGAAGCTTTCTTTACCGAGAGGACAGGCTCCATCAAGAACAGCCCGGACGTCCAGCATAGTAGAGACATGAAGCTGATGATCGGTATCTTCCGCAACTGGGGACGCACGTTTGTAAAGTGGCCAATCGCCGCCGATGAAAACCAGGGCCCTCATCTTGGCGGCTGCGCCACCTGCACGGGACTGATTACGGTGCATACCAAAGACAAGCCGGGTAAGGTAGACTACGGCATCGAGTACTACACCATGGGACACTACACGAAGTTTGTGCCCGTTGGCGCATCGCTCATCGATTCGACTGCCAGCGATAACGTGTTGAATGCCGCCTTCAAGAACCCGGATAGCTCGCTGGTGCTCATTGCCTATAACAACACGAACCAGCCGCAGTCCTTCAAGGTGCGCTGGCATTCACAGGTGTTTCACTACACGCTCCCGGTCAACACCAGCGCAACTTTTCGCTGGCCGGGAAAGCCGTAGCATACGAGCAGGAGAGCGTTTTTCTTGACCCTTCGTTCAGCATGACCCAGGTCAATTTGCCGTGTGAGTGGAAATTAGACTGCTCTCGCTCGATAGCGGTTTCCGTTTCGCGGCGCTGGTAGATTCACGCACAACCAGTTCAGGCTCGACAACGATCTCAACCTGAAACTTCTCCAAACCGCGAATTCGGTTCAAGACAGATTGCGCCGCCAGTCTCCCCATCTCTGCCAGCGGCTGGCGAATGGTGGTAAGCCTGGGCGTGCTGAATGCCGCCGCGTTAATGTCGTCGAACCCGATGACGGAGATGTCTTCAGGTACGCGCAACCCAAAGTCCCGAAACGCACGAACCGCGCCG
>Ga0207152_1069_pt1 | contig 22652 bp, 23 predicted proteins | sample Alteio_BWMinHeat_30_FD_153590 | JGI IMG/M metagenome (GOLD analysis project Ga0207152, IMG submission 153590) | Enriched cells from forest soil in Barre Woods Harvard Forest LTER site, Petersham, Massachusetts, United States -... | ecosystem: Environmental > Terrestrial > Soil > Temperate forest >... | reverse complement strand
ATTCGATGCATGAAACATGAGGTGGGTCATGAGACTGCCCGTTTCTTCATACATAAATTCCAGATCATTGCGGGTATGGATGAAACTGGATTTGACAAAACTTTCCGAGCCGAGAACAAATCCGTAGGAAGAGGTCGGCATATTGCTCGCCGGTTCGGTACTGATAAAGAGTTCTTGTGCCCGCGACTCTCCGGCAAGGGCAAACCCCAGGAGAAAAAGAGCGATAGGGAGCGAATTCATAACGCAGTTATGAACCGGTCGTTACATGAAATAGATGTTTTTCCTTTGTTACATTCGGAGGGCAGCAGGAATCCATTTTATTATTAGCATAACATTTCATCGAAGTTTTTTTCGACCAATTCTTGAATTCTTTTTTCGTGACGAAGGGCTTATCGATAAAACGAAGTGTTACCGGTCCGTTCAGGGTCTGATCGCCTGTTCCCATGAATGCAAAGATGTCATTTCCGTAATCAATGTGCTTGTCGTCGGCAACTTTTTCATTGCTAAAATTAAAAACCACCGAAATATTCCTCACCGAGAACCCGGCATCTTCGACTGCCTGGACGATCTTCTCGACGGGAATTTCCGCACTCTTCTTGAAGGTGATATGCGCAACAAGCGTATTGAGATCGACATCGATGCTATCGATAAAATCGAGATGGCGCAATGTTTCTTCCGTCCCTCTGGCGCACATGGAACACGTCATGCCGTTAACGCCAACGTCGGCGCTCAAGAGCTGAGCATGAGCATGCAGCGATAACAAACAAACAAAAAGCAGAGTAATAAAAAGTGTTTTCATACATTATCCTTTGAAAATAACCGTGGGCAGGAATGAAGGGTTCGCTGCTCTATATTTCAGTAGTGGGTCAATTTGATTTTTGTGTCATTCCGGAAGGAGCCGAAATTCGCATAGCGAATAAGCGACTGAGGAATCCCCTGAAAAATGGCAGAAAGTGTCTTTCTACAATCTATCAGGGGGATTCCTTCCGCCGCGGCGGACTCTTCGCCTTCGGCTCGTCGGCTCCTTTCGGAAAGACACTAAAACTGAGCCGCTTATATCTCCGCAGCGACGAACTGATGCGCTCTCAGTTGATTTATTAACGATTGGGTATCGTGCGCACTCTCGTCATAATCCAATTTGATCCTGATCCACGGCATGATCTCCACAACTTCGAGCGTCGCGGATTTATCGAGCGCCACGCTCCTGCGAATCTTCATGAGCGAGAGACGCGAACTATCGGAATAGCGGTCGGTGATTAAGAGGGTCTTCATGGGTTCGATAATCGAGGTCAGGCCATCATTATCTTACTTTACTGAATAAAATTCATTTTTGAGTTTTGTATCAAGCAATGCTTTGATCTGAGGAATGACAGGTTCGATATCCTCCCACATATTTCCTGTCGTTGCTATTACTATTACCGGAAGCGGAAGTAAATCTTTATTATGTTGATACTCAAGGTTCTTATCGGAGGTGATAAACACATCATATTCTGCTGCTGCAATTCGAAGAAGTTCTCCGTTTTTAACTCCACGCCAGCCAACCTCAGGAACCGTACGCACTTCCATTGCACTTAACAAACGCCCAACCTTACTATGAACGCATTCATCAAGAAGGACGCGCATGGACAAATTCTTCAACTACAGATGAAGCCTCTTCTAATGCCTTGGTTGCCAATATAAGAGTAATTGAGGGATAGTCTGTAACAAATTGCTCGATGTTCGATCCTCGTTCGAGATATTCCATCAGATAAGAGAAGGGCACACGCGATCCTGCAAAAACGGGGGTTCCGCTCAGAATATCAGGATCGGAAATAATATAGTGTGACTCGACGATCATAAGATGGTAACCATCCGCTAAAACGATCGGTTCAGTGAAGCTTCGAACTGGGAAGCGAGAATTTGTTTTAAATATTCTGTCATGTGAGTATGCTTGGTCTTTTGAAACATGTGAGCACCTATAGCGAAGTTCCTTCGAGCGACTCCAGAGTTATTATTTCCCGCTCCTTTTTACGACTCCCAAAGAAAATGGGCCTATTTTTCCCTCTTACAAGCATTTTATCAATTCTTCTATTATGCTTTCAGCCAATGAGACATCATTTCCTTTTACCTCTATGCATGGTACTTTATCTTCAGAAGGAAGGTTTGAATGGAAATCATGATTATTTGCAGATGGTGTTGTTATTCTTGCAGTAGTAGCTCCATGCATTTTTAAAAGGTTACAAATCTGTTTTAGATTTCCAACCATTTTCCTTCATCTTTATAAACCTCTACGTTTTGATTATCAAGATTCATTTCTTCCTTAATCAAATCTTTAAGAACATCTTTTTTAAGTTCCTGTCTGATATTATTTCTGATTTTTTGTATGCCAGCTGAGTCTAAGGTTTTTAACATACTTTTTTATAATTATTTTCATAATGTTTTAACGACATCCAAAAACTCAAGGAGATAGTTACATTTTCACAAAGCGACCTATTTGCTCACCCAAGCGCACAAAATAAAGGCCTGCAGGAAAATTTTGCATATTAATATGCAAGCTTTCTTCCCCCACTGAAAGATGCTGGTGCAAAACTGATCTGCCAAGGGCATCAAAAAGTTCAAATGATGTAGGCATGTTTAATACGTTAAATTGGAAATCCGCAGAAACAGTAACTGGGTCTGGAGAAATTCTTAAAGAGAATATATTAGTAACTCTTGCCACTTTGTTCATTGGTGGGCCGCCACCATCTGTCGTTTTAATAATTTCACACCCGTTTTGTCCATATCCAACTGCATATCCTATAATTGGAGAAGGTGCAAAAATGCTTCTTCCAGCGTTAAAACCATTAGGGGTCTTCTGCAAGAACCATGTTTTTCCAGTATCTATTGTTTTAAAAACTTTTCCGGTATTATTTGTTAGCAGATAGCCGATTGAATCGTTAAAAAAAATTAAAGCTCTAATGTATTCATTGACATTAGTATCTTCTATCTGATGCAGAGTGTCAAGAAAAAAAAATGAGCTATCGGATTTCCAATAGATAAGAGTATTATTTGTTAGAGTGCCTAGCCAAAGATTTTCTCTTCTTAAATAATGAATGTTTTTTTGAACAAAAGGACGGGCAATTTCATCTTGCTTCCAGTGCATTCCCCCATCAGTCGTACTGAAAAGTTGTCTATAAATATTTGGTTCATGCTCAATGAGGACAATATATCCAGTCATGGAGTCCTTAAAGTTTACTTCTGAAATATAACCACTCCCGTTTATAAAAATTCTTACCCATGTTTTACCTGAGTCTAATGTTTTATATACCTTGCCTACTTGATCTGCATCTCCGCCGCACAAAAATCCAATTTTGGATGAAATGAATTGAATCTGATTGATACCAGTATTTAGAGTGTCAATACCAAATTTTTTCCATGAATTCCCAGCATCCTCTGTTCTTAAAATGTAAGAATCCCCATCAGCGAAATAACCAGTTTTGCTGTTCAGAAAGGAAGGAGAATGAGGATAAAAAGAATAGGGAGCTATGTCTTTCCAATTACTTCCACCGTCATAACTAACCCTTAAAAAAAAGGAATTATGATTTTCCTGACTAAAATATCCTGTATCAACAGAAGGAAAAACGATTGAATAATTGTTGTCACCTATTATTCCAGTGGTTGTTTGGATAAACCAGTCTTGGGCAAAAGTTTTGCCAACGACAAAAATAATCACTATAATAATATATAAGTTCTTCATTATCCTCCGCCAAATGCAATTGAAGTTTCACCAAAAATTTTAATAATATGCCCGATTGATGGAGCTCCTGCCCTGCTTACAAGAAATAAATAATAATATCCGGGAGGGAGAATATTATCATTTGAATTAACTTGAACAGTAAATTCAACATCTGCATCTTTAGGCATAGGTTTTGCAACTTGGAGAGCAACATACCTTTGATCAAATCCTGTTGCATGTGTAGCAGAATAGCATCTTATCAAACCAATTTTGTCCGTATTTATATCACCAACCTGCCAACCTTTTCCTAATCTAATATTAAAGGTGGATCCATGTGCAATTACATCCTCAGAGTGAGAAAAAACTGGACGTGGTCCACGGAATAAACAATCAGGAGTATAAATATCATAAGAAAGGTCTTGAGCAGTTTGACCTAAGCCACAGTCAATATCAGAACTTGCAAGTAAGATACGCCCATCATAGAGAAGCACAGCTATTGAGTGGTAATTTCTTGATCTTGTGCCTTTAGCTCCGATACTCCACTGATTACCAGGAGACTCCAGAGGGTCAAATATTTCAACTGGCAATACTGGTACTGGTATTACATTGGGATTATCTTTAGTTATTTGATCAAAGGCATGTGCATTTAATATACCTTCTCCATTAGTACTTTGAACTCCTCCAATAAAAAGAACTGTTGCGTCAGGAAGAAGAACTCCATTCCCATTAAGACGTTCTACAGGGTTTTTATTAATATCATTTGAATCAAGCACTAGACCTCCTAGCTCACGGTGTGCATCTTGCCACTCAGTATTTTGAGATAGTGGACTACATTTAAAAGCTTTATCAAATTTTAAAATCATTATTGTAGGGCTGTAATCCGGCGGAAAAAGAGGAAGAAGAATAGCAATTTGTGAAAAAGTCTCAAGCCCAATTGGATAGATATTCTTATCAAAAGGACTTGTAACTCCGCCTGTGGGATTCCCTGCCGTATTTATCACTATTCCTCCTCTATTGACTATAGTAACCATTGGCTTTACTTGAGTAATAGGATTAAGATGATCATATGGAGACCATCTTATTATTGCAGGAAAATATATAAGACCAGGCTTACCGGAAGTAATATCATTAGTTCCATTTGCAATATCCCACTTTTCTGGAGGGACAAGAGTTACTAAGGATGCACAAAATATTTGCCCGTTTGGAAGCAGAAATATTTTTGGGTAATTCCCGGGAAGCTCGTGTGATTGGAAAAATTGTTCAGTCGTAGGTTCCGTTTTCTCTACAGTAAACCATGGATTTTTTCCCGGAATGTGAGGATTAATATAAGGATTAAATATTTCAAGGTCTGAATTTGTATGTTCTACTGTATAATCAAGATCAACGTGTCCCCCATAGATAAAAACGTTTCCATCACTTAATACTAATGTAGAAGGATACCATCTGCCATGGTTCATTTTTGGAGCCAGACTCCAAGAAGAAGTTTCAGGATCAAAATAGGCCATTAATTTGACACCTGGAAAATGATCATGATGAAAAGCTCCTTGACCAATAGTATACTCCTCAGTTCCACCAACAATCAAAACCCTACCATCTGCAATTACGCTATGCCCAGAGCAGAACATGTCATAATACCTTAATTTCTTATAACCAAGAGAAGTAACAGCCGACGTTCCAGTACCAGTTACCGCATCGGAAGTATCGTCAAGGTAAGTTGGTGGCGGTGGAAGTTCTTGAATTGTTTCTGAGTCAGGATCAAAAAGTGCAGCTGTATGTTTTAAACTTGGTGGAACGATTGGTAAGTTGTTTGAACCGTCAAAATTATATCCAATATTTCCTGAACCAGAAAAGAGGAGTATCTTTTTATTTTTTAGAATTGCAGCGTGCATTGGGAAAACTTGAGACTCACTTGGGATAGCACTAGGAGCGGCTCTCAAAGTAAAATCAAATTTTCCTAATGAATTGATCAATGGAAATTGGATTAACTTCTTTTGAATTTTAAATGTTGGCTGCATTTTTACAAATGCATTGTTAAAGTCATTAATCGGATCAATAGGATTGGGGCTCGTACCACTTAATGCATCACCAATGTTTTGAACTTCTTTCCATGTAAATGTAGTATAATCATCACGATGTGTAATTTTTAAGGCACACCAAAGTTGCGCAATTACTGGACCACTAGGTGAGCATTGCAGGATATTAGACCAAAAATTTGTAATTATCTTCCCATCCGTTGTTGATTGAAGGTCAGGAATTAAACATTCATGTATGGAATAATATATGAAAGGATCACCTGGATCAATCGGGTTAGGGTTTGGTTCTTTACGAATATGAATGTCTCCCTCACTGCAAAAAAAAGTACTTCCGCCCAATACAATCCAAAAACCAACCCTGGCAACTCTATCCTGAGGACAATCGGGCATTGTAGTATCCCAATCACTTGGGACCCACCCTATTGGTACTTTGATTATGGCTTCTAATTTTGAGTCTTCATGGTTGAATCCGATACAACAGATATCTGGTTGGGGTGTATCCAACGTTCCAAGTTTTGTATGAGGGTTTCTTTCCCATGGTGGTTCAGTAAGCGGTGGAACTTCCTCATATGGATTTTGTACCTGTCCAGGCGGTATCATAGTTGGCGGTGGCGGATTAATAGGAGTAACGAACGTTGGAAGTGGAACATTATTCTGCTGTCCAGGTACACCCACCGTTGTATGTGACTGACGGTCAAAACTTGGATTATCAGGTAAATTATCTTGTGCCATTTGGAGGAAAAATTGATTATTATAGTACAATCATTTCCATTTCAAAAGCATTGAACTGTGTAGATATATTCATACTTATGTCCATTAAGTACGTTCCAGGTTGGACAAATGTTAAATGAAGTATCTGAAGACCTGTTATCCCGCTGCCAAATGAAAGTACAGGAACCCCACCATTGCCGGCGTTCACATATGTTCCTGAAGTTCCAAAGTTATCCCGCAAAGAAAGATAGACATTAGTATAGCTAGAACCTCCGAAATTTATTTCAAACTGGTTATCCCACATTGCTCCTGCACGTGCAAATGCGATTTTCGTCATCATAGGTGGAACAGTAGCCGCAACATTGACCCATTTGGTGCTTAGTCGTCCATTGTGTGGCTTCAGCTTGAGTTGAAGCATCCGTAGTATCCAATGAGACAAGTTTGGTATTATTGCCTGTAAAGGCAAGTGGTGTAGCTATCCAGTTGCTTGCAAGAGCATTTGAAGCTCTGGTATAAGTACCCTGAGTTGAGCCAAGGATTGCATTAAGAATTACAGATGTCGGATCAATAGGCTGGGCAATTTGGATATCCTGCCAACTTTGAGCTGAAATATTCATAAATAAATCTCCTAGAATGATGATGAAAAATAATGCACACAACAATAATAATCGGCTTGGGGAAGTGGGGCTTCGGCAAGTCGGACGTATAAATATACAACGTTTAAAAGAAAAAGATTCATGTTCCGTGTGAAGAAATTGTTAAATCTCAGGAAAAAAATTTGTGTGTTGTTTAGAAATTTTTTCCTTTCCAGCAAATTTGAAAGTATTTATTTTAAAATAAAGTAGCTTCCCTGGCTTACGTCTTTTTATTTTCAAGAATCTAGTTTTTTTTTACTATCACTGAGTCGTTATCGATTTATTATCTATCCATAATGAAATTTTTAGCCCCAGGTTTAGACTAAGGTTCTACCCAATTGAATAAAAACAGGCGAAAATAACAAAATTTAGCATATTTTACATAAAAGTGAAGAAAAATAAATTTCTCGGGAACTTATTATCATGTTTCTGTGTTGTATTTAGAGTTAGCAAAATTCCATCATCGTTTTTCATGCTTTGTCTGGTTGTGCAGACTCCCCGTTAGTCCTACTTATGGAACGAGAAAGGTATATTCTATCAACGATAAAACCTAATGGAAATGACGTAATGACAGTTGCAGGCTAAAACCTGCAGCTACCGACCTGTTACCGACCAGCTATCCCTTGTTCATTGAAAATTTAAAAATTACTAATCGCCCGATGTTTGCGGGCGGCGAACCTTTTATTCTTAATTTTGCATAATTAATTATGTCATACTGACTATGTCGACTTATGCAGAATTTGTAAAAGGTTTACCGCCGCGCGAAATGTGGGGCGAGAGGATCTATATTACCGGAGATTTTAATTATCCCGACTCTCTCAATGCAGTGGTAGAACTTCTGGATAAAAATCTGGCGCGCGGTTTTGCGAACCGTCCTGCAGTTTTTTATAAAGATAAAAAATATACCTATAAGGAACTCGCCGAAATGGTTGGGAAAATGGGTAATGCGCTCAGATCTCTCGGAGTAAAAAAAGGCGACCGGCTCTTACTGCGTTTTCCGAATAATCCGACTGCAGTTGCACTCTGGCTTGCCACGATTCGCATCGGAGCGATCGTCGTATTGGTGATGCCAATGCTTCGGGCCCGAGAGCTGACCTATCGTACTAATGATTCGGAATGCTCGCTCGTCATCTGCGACGCAGCTTCGATCGATGAAGTCCGCAAAGCAGAACCGGCAATGGATACGGTCGAGAAAATTCTGATATCCGGCGGGAAAGATGCGAATTACGAATCGTTCGAAGATCATTGGATGAAGGCTCCATCCGAATGCGAACCGGAAAAAACTTCGCGCTCGGATATTGCGCTTATCGGCTATACGTCAGGTTCGACGGGCGATCCGAAAGGCACCGTGCATTTCCATGATGACGTCCTTGCCATCGCCGATGGATATGCGAAGAACGTGCTGCATCCGAAAGAGAGTGATGTTTTTGGCGGGCATCCCTCACTTGCTTTTACGTTCGGCTTGGGAGGATTACTTATCTTTCCATTCAGGTTTGGCGCAAGTGTTGTCTTGCTCGATCAATTCACACCGGAAAATATGTTGAAGACATTGGTGAATTACAAATGCACCATTGGCTTCTGCGCACCTACCTGCTATAACATGATGATGCGTCTCGATGAAAAAGGCGAGTACGATCTCTCGCATCTTCGTCTCGGAGTCAGTGCCGGAGAAACGCTGCCGAAAGCTGTCTATGATAAATGGAAAGCGAAATACGGCATCGATCTTTTGGATGGCATCGGCTCGACGGAAATGCTGCATATATTCGTCTCGAATAAACCGGGCGAAGTCAAAGGCGGCGCGACCGGAAAACCTGTTGCCGGATATGAGGCAAAAATTATCGATGACCAAGGCAACGAGCTTCCGCCGAATACTGCCGGATTACTGGCGATTAAAGGACCTACCGGCTGTCGCTATCTGAAAAAGCCGGAACGCCAGGCAGGATATGTCATGCATGGTTGGAATGTACCGGGAGATGTTTTCCTGCAGGATAACGAGGGATGGTTTTACTACCAGTGCCGCAACGACGATCTCATTATTACCGGAGGATATAATGTTTCGCCGCCGGAACTTGAGGCAGTCATCAACGAGCATGAAGCTGTCAAAGAATCGGCAGTCGTTCCGAAGCCGGATGAACTTCGCGGCCAGATCGTGAAAGCCTATATAGTCCTGATGCCGGGAAAAGAGGGGAGCGACGAACTGAAAAAAGATATTCAGGATTTCGTAAAACGGGAATTAGCTCCGTATAAATATCCGCGAGAAATAGAATTCATCGAAGCCTTGCCGAGAACCGATACGGGAAAAGTCCAGAGATTTGTATTGCGGGATAGAGCTGCTGTCTAAGTCTGAACCTTGATTTTATGAGATTTTGAAGATTAAAAAGATGAACGATATCTCAAAAATCTTTTTCATCTCGTAAAATCAAGGTTCAGACTAGTACAGTTCTTCGTCTTCTTCATCTTCGTCATCGAGATCGAAATCGTCTGCTTCGAGCATATCATCTTCTTCGATCTCTTCGATGTCATCGTCTTCAATGCTTTCGGCAAGATCATCGTCTGAAACGACTTCTTCTACTTCTACTTCTTCAACGATCACGGCATCCTCGTCATCTACGAGATCGTCATCATCTTCAAGATCGTCTGCGTATTCATCGTCGTCGTCATCGACAAGATCTTCTTCATCGCCGCCTTCAAGCCCAAAGCCGGACGACCCATCGCTCATCATGAGATCGGCGATCGCGGCAACGCCAAGAGAGGCCGCGCTCATCTTCATCCCGGTTTTGAGTGCCTCGGTTGCTGGGCTGACATCGCCGGGCGGAATGCTGATAAGCGAGAGCTGTGGTGCCGCAAGTGCTTCCTCGATCGTCTCATACATCGGGAAAACGCGGTCAAGCGCCGTAAGAGCCAGAAGCGAGCGGACATTTTCCCCCACGCCTACGAGGCGCATATCGCCCCGATGCCGAACTTGCTGGCGCTGAGCCAGTAAAAGCGCCGAAAGGCCGGCAGAATCGATGTATTCTACTGCGGAGAGATCGAGAACCAATGTTTGCACATCAGGCTGCGCGAGGATCAGGAATTCGGCTTTAAGATCGGGCGCAATCAGCGAATCCAGCCGCTTCTCGTTTGGGCGGAAGATCGTCGCCCGGTCCAATTGTTCGATTTTGAAATTCATATCAATATCTAAAGACTTTTCTCAAAAGGGCACTAAAGCTTGTTCTACAAAAATACGACTAATTTGGGACTGCGAAATTACTACATTTTTTACAGGAGTACAAAAAAACCGCTTTACAGGACTTTCGTCGGTAACTTTGTTACACCCTGAATTGTTTTAGCTGCGCTATTCCCACTCGTATTGTTTGAAAACCCGAATTTTATCATCGAACTATGAATTCTTATGCCAACTGAAACAATAACGGCACCTCGACCAAATGGTACGCCAATAAGTGCTCCCGCTAAAGCCGGACTTGAAGACATTATTGCCGGACAAAGTAACATCTGTTTTTTGGATGGTAAACGCGGTATCCTCGCCTATTACGGCTACAATATTCATGACCTGGTCAAGGGAAGTTTCGAAGAAACTGCCTACTTACTTTTTTATGGAAAGCTTCCCAACGCGAGCGAATTAAAAGATTTTTCCGATAAGCTCGTCAAAGCGAGACAGTTGCCGAAGCAGATCAAAGATCAGATCGCCTCCTATCCGAAAAATGTGCATCCGATGGCAGTGATCCGTACCGCAGTCAGCGAACTGTCGTTCTTCGATCAATCTGCCGAAGATAATTCCAGGAATGCAAATATCGAAAAAGGCATCAGGATGATGTCCCAGATTCCGCTTATCGTTGCTGCCTACGATGCGCACCGTAACGGACGGCAAATGCCGGAAGCAAAACCGGAGCTGTCTCATGCTGCAAATTTTCTTTATCAATTGCTTGGCAAAGAGCAGGATGCCGAAGTCGTGAAGATGTTCGATTCCGCTCTGACGCTTCATGCCGATCACGAGTTCAATGCTTCGACATTTACCTGTCGTGTAATCGCTTCGACACTCTCCGATCTCTATTCCGCAGTGACAGGTGCAATAGGTGCACTGAAAGGCCCGTTGCACGGAGGTGCGAACGAGCAGGTAATGAGAATGCTGCTGAAGATCAACGATCCGGCGCGTGCAAAAGAATGGGTGATCGATGCACTTGCCCGTAAAGAGAAGATCATGGGATTCGGGCATCGGGTGTATCGCACCGAAGATCCCCGCGCAACACATCTTCGCCAGTTCAGCGAAGCAATGGGCAAGCGAATGAACGAGCCGCAATGGTTTCAGATGTCCCGCGAGATCGAGCAGTTAATCTTAGCCGAGAAAAAACTGTATGCCAACGTAGATTTTTATTCTGCCAGTACTTACTATCTCATGGGTATTCCACTTGATCTTTACACGCCGATCTTCGCCATGAGCCGCGTCACCGGATGGGTCGCCCATGCACTCGAGCAATATGCCAATAATCGTATCATCCGCCCTGCTGCCGATTATACCGGACCGGTAGATCAGACCTGGATGCCGGTAGAGAAGCGATAAAGGGTACTTTTCATTTCAAAGTTACGTTCATAATTTTATGAACTTACTCGAAAGAATCGAAGTCAATCCGCAAATAATGACTGGCAAACCTGTCATTAAAGGGACTCGTGTTACCGTCCAATATATCCTTGGACTGCTTTCTCATGGCGAAAATCCTGAATCGATAGTTCGTGACCATCCGAATATTTCTACAGATGATATTTATGCGTGCATCGAATTTGCCTCTGAGGTTCTCAAGGATACTTCTTTTGTGAGATTTCCTAAAAGTACTATTTAAGCATTGTGAAGTTTCTCCTCGATGAATGTGTTGGATTAGAAGTGCAAGAGTATTTACGGAATGAAAATCATGATGTGATAAATGCTGCGATCGAATATTCCGGCTCCCTTGATCGAAATATTCTTTTCCACTCTGTATCTGAAAATAGAATTCTCATTTCATACGGGAGTAATTCTTTTAAGACTTCTGGATGAACGCGGCAAAAATAAAGTACGCTGCTTAAAATATCTTTTACATGAATTAGGCGACGAACTAATAAGCAAATTTGTTGTCGTCACCGATAAAGGAGCACAAATTCAACATCGAATTCGTCTATGAAAGGCACCCCTTTAACCGAACAAACATTTAACTACATCGTCGAGAATTTCGCCGCTGAGGAAGCTACGCTGCTCCAGATTATGCAGAAGCGTGCCGAGGAGGCCGGCGTACCGATGATCATGATCTCCGAAGAACAGGCGAAATTTATTGGATTTTTCCTGAAAGCGATAAAGGCAAAACGCGTTTTGGATATCGGAACTCTGTTCGGATATAGCGCGGCGATCATGTCCAACGCAATAGGGCCAGATAGTGAAGTTGTTACCCTCGAATTCGAACCGCTTCATGCAAATGTTGCTCGTGCAAACTTTAAGCATCTTGGTTTGGAGAATATTTCCCTTATGGTCGGTCCGGCACTTGACAATATGAAAGAAATGCAGGATAGCATTTTCGATTTCATCATGATCGATGCCGATAAGATCAATTACCTGAATTATCTCGAAGAAGCCCTGCGGCTTATCAAAGATGGCGGCGTTATTGCGGGTGATAATGCCTTTGCCTTCGGTAAACTTGTCTCCCATGTTTCTGAAACGGATCCCGATTTTATCGGCGTGAATGCGATCAGGGAGTTTAATCTCGTATTTGCTGCCGAACAATCCCTGTTCAGTTGTATCGTGCCTGTCGGCGACGGATTAGCAATGGGATTTGTCAAAAAATAACAATTTGGTAATAGTAAAACGCGAACTACTTTGTCCGGTTTTTCTTTTCTTAACCGTTATACGCAATTCACAATCTATTAATTTTATTATGGCAACACAACAAATCACAGCACTGATCGACCAGTTAAATCTGCAAACGCGTTTATTCAAGAACGTTATTGCAGATATCAAAGACGAAGATGCAAAAAAACAGATCGTTCCGGGCACAAACCATACAGCATGGCTGGCAGGGCATACCGTATCAACCCGCTACGGATTGGGTAGCATGTTCGGCTTGCAGGTTTCCGAGCCATATCCCGAGATTTTTGGGGATGGTAAAGGGCTGCAATCGGATATCGAATATCCTTCGATTTCTGAGCTAACCAAAAATTGGGATTCTATCTCATCGCAAGTGATCGGCAAACTTAACACCTTGACCGATGAAGATATTTCCGGACCACTTCCATTTCAACTTCCGATCGCCGATAACACCATGAAAGGGTACCTGAGCTTCATTGCGCATCATGAAGCATATACGATCGGGCAGCTCGGCCTTTTGCGCAGACTTAATGGATATCCGGCCATGTCTTATAAGTGAACTTAGCTATCATTGAAACTATGCAGAAGCCTGCTATGTACTGATAGCAGGCTTTATTATTCTTTTATACCAGATAGAATGTTTTCATTACTAAAAAGGATGTGGTTAGTAGCTGCCATTATTCTTTTTATGGATCACTCTGCACCTGCTCATCCAAAGTCCTCACTTCTCTGGAAGATCTCCGGGAATGGATTGCTTAAACCTTGTTACTTGTATGGTACAGTTCATTCGTTCGAGAAACGTGCTTTCCGTTTTGCAAAACTCGCCGAACAATATATCGCTAAATGTGATGTGTTCGGCATGGAGATCAATATGGAAACTATGCATGCAAAGGGTATCTTTGGCTTAATGAAATATATAAGAATGCCAAAGGATACTTCACTTCGGATGCTACTGGATACGGAAGAATATGCAAAGGTGGATCTATTCTTTCGGGATTCCCTGCATTTCTCGCTTGGGATGTTCAATAAGATCAAGCCGATATTTCTGATCGGCATAGCCGATGCAAAATCCGGAATGCGGGATACCTCTCACTCCACTCATTCGATACGATTTCTCGATTCTTACCTCATGCAGAGAGCTGAACAGCATGATAAGCGAATTATCGGCATCGAAACAATAGAGGAGCAGATAAAAGCATTAGATGTCATTTCGCTGAAGGAACAGGCTAGAATGGTTCTTAAAATGGTTCAGCCCGATACGGCAAAACAAAAAGTGAGTGTGGAAGACTTAGTCTCGATCTATATCAGTGGTGATCTCGATTCGATCTATAGGTATTATAAAAAGTTGCCCGCGGCGGCGGACATTGAATTCAATGCTGCACTTATCACCGAACGTAATCATCGCATGGCCGATAGAATAGATTCTATCGCTCAGGACGAACCGATCTTCGTCGCCATCGGCGCATTGCATCTGCCCGGCGAGGAAGGGGTCATAAGCCTGCTGCGAAAAAAAGGCTATGACGTGACCCCGATATGGAAAAAAGAATTATGAAAGCACAATATATTTTATAGGATGAAATATCTTTTTTCAAAAAAGGTTGGCTTAACTGCTTTATTTGTCCTTTTTACAGGTTTTTCTCTTTTTGCTCATCCGAAGTCCTCGCTGCTCTGGAAGATCTCCGGCAATGGATTACAAAAGCCTTCGTATCTCTATGGCACGGTTCATTCGTTTGATAAACGAGCATTCACCTTTGCCAAACTTGCTGAAACAGATATTGCCAAATGCGATGCCTTTGGCATGGAAATCAATATGGAAAATATCGGCGGCATGGATATTTTCGGCATGATCAAATATATTACCATGCCGGGAGATACAACGCTCTCAATGTTGATGACATCGGAGCAATATGCGAAGCTCGATACGTTCGTCCGTGATTCGCTGCATTTCTCGCTGGCGATGTTCGATAAAATTAAACCGATGTTTTTGCTTGGCATGGAAGAAGGAATGTCGATGTCCGAAGATTCTGCCGATTTTCTGGATATGTATCTGATGAAGAAAGCGCAGGATCATGGCAATGAAATTATCGGTATCGAAACGGTCGAAGAACAAGTTAAGGCTTTGGATCTTATTCCACTGAAAGAGCAGGCAAAGATGGTGATCGAAATGATCGAACCCGATTCCTCGAAGAAAGAAGAGTCCTTTGACGATCTTGTCGATATCTATGCAAGCGGCGACCTCGATGCTATTTATGCCTATTATAGAAAAGAAGATCTTTCAAACGACTTCAATGCCGCGCTTATCACGAACCGTAATCACCGAATGGCTGATAGGATCGATTCGATCATGAAAAAGAAAACGCTCTTCACAGCTGTCGGTGCACTGCATTTGCCCGGCGACGAAGGCGTAATCAATCTCTTGCGAAAAAAAGGATATACGCTGATGCCGGTTTGGAAAGAGGAGTAAGTCTATTTGCGGGAACGACAGTCGCTTTTCCGGAAGTCAGCTTTAAAGCATTTGAAGCGGCATATGAAACGTTTCCAAAAAGATGCAGCCAATGGTTTATGAATTGGGTTTTTTGAAAGCGTGATTTTAGAATTGCGGAGGAAAATTATGGTGCATGATTCGGTAAGCGTTGTTCTTCCAAAGGAGGCTGTAGATGCTCTTCAGCAAATAGGAGCACAGCACCCATTTTGGGAAAGTCCATTGCTTCTGACTGTGATCGCTGCCATCGCCGTGGTAGCCGCAAACTTCTTGATCGCACGAAGAAGCAAGATAGATACTACTAGTACGAACAAGATAACATTACATTTGTCATGGGCAACTGATTTCCGTCGATCACTTGCGATATTCATTGAGAGTTCCTATCAGTCTATTGAGGATATCCATAAAACCTACTTAATAGGCTTACAAACAAAAAACGAAGCTCTACGAAAAACGATGGAATCATCTGGATTCATTTTTTCTGACATCGTACAACAGGTTAAGAATGATCTTAGGAATTCGACGCAAAGTGCATCGAATGCCGTCGTGAACATGCGTTTATTATTAAATCCAAATGAGCAAGCATCCATCGACATTAGCAAACTTTGCTTCACAATACTCGAAATGATTAATAGCCCGACGACTCCCGAGATGACTTCAGTTGAGAGGTAAATAATTGGAGAGAGAAAAACATCAAGACTTATGGAATCGTAGCAAAAGAACTTACAGACAAAGCGCATCAACTACTTTTGATGCGTGAAAAGCAAGTTTTACGATAAGTGTTAGTCGCGGAGCGACGATGTACCTATAGCCCAGGGTGAAGTCCGAAGGACGAAACCCTGGGTTGAATGAAAAGTAATAATGTTCAAGCCCTGTAATGGCGATGTATCAATGCTGCTCATGGAATAACAACGAATAGGTACATCGCCCTTTCAGGGCTTAGGAATTTTTCGCATATTCTAACCCAGGGTTCCGCTTCGCTTCACCCTGGGCTGCGGGTACATCGTGGCTCCGCCACTTGGGAATGCTTCAACGATGTCGGCTGGTATCCGCTTCAAAGCTTTTGAAGCAATATGCAAAGCATTAACCCGAAAAGCTCTAGCCGATGGAGTATAAGTTGGGATTTTTGAAGGCATGAAAACTGAAAAGAAAAAAGAAAGACACTACTTCTATTCATCTGCACTTTTTTCTTCGTAATTTCGCCTTATGTTAAACTGGATCTGGCTGGGGCTTATTGTGATCGCTATTGCCGTTGCGACGGGGCGAGATATTTCCGAGCTCTCGCAGGATAGATTTCGCAATGATAAGGCGATTCCACTTACCATCATTTCTTCGAAACAGATCAGCCCTGATCATTATAGTTCTGATGTGATCATTCTTAAATCGCAGTTAAAAAATTTCTACGACCCATCTGACATTCATTCACTTTCTTCCGATACGGTTCATCTGGCAATCGAATATTCCGGAAATAATGCCGCATCATTTTCCTTGCCGGCGGATGCTGCAGGTATCTGGCAGGATATGGCATCGGCGCAAGGAGATGAGAAGCGAATGTCGGGAAAAATTACCGATCGGGAAGCAGGTACGTTACTCTTTACTCCTGAGCCGGTAAAATTTCGTATCCTTGCAAAAGTTGCTAATGACGGATTACTGAAATCTGCTGAAACCGCGGTTACGATTTCACTCGGGCTTATCGGAGTTATGGCTCTCTGGCTTGGCATTATGAAAATTGCAGAAGCAGCTGGGCTTATTACATTGCTTGCAAGGATGGCAAAGCCGATCATGGTCAGATTATTTCCTGATGTACCGCCGGAGCATCCGGCAATGGGTGCAATGCTTTCGAATATGGCGGCGAATTTTCTTGGGCTATCGAATGCTGCAACGCCGCTCGGATTGAAAGCGATGGAAGAGCTTAATAAATTAAATCCGAATGCCGGAACAGCTACGAATGCGATGTGCATGTTCCTAACCATTAATACGAGCGCCATAACACTTATTCCTGCTACCGTCATCGCTATCCGTCTATCCCTCGGTTCGAAAACTCCGACCGATATTATCATTCCGACTTTTATTGCAACCATCATCGCACTGATCTGCGGCGTACTCTTTAATAGATTCATTCAACGATTTTTCCCTATAAATAATGGTGTCATTGCGAGGAAGGAGCGAAGCGACTGACGAAGCAATCTAAAGTTCTGAAGACGATTGCATTCTTCAGGATTTTAGATTGCCACGACCGCTAAAGCCGGTCTCGCAATGACATTGAACATGAGTTGCTAATTTTTTATGATTGAACTACTAAAAATACTTTCGACCCTGGCCGTGCCGCTCGTCATTTTGACGATTGTCACAGTCGGCGCTATCCGGCGCGTTAAAGTATATGAGGAGTTCGTCGAGGGCGCGAAAGAAGGATTTACGACTGCAGTGCGGATCATCCCGTATCTCGTCGCCATGCTGGTTGCGATCGGCATGTTCCGGGCAAGCGGTGCGATGGATATTCTGACGAGTGCTCTTGCGCCGATCACGAGCGCTATCGGAATCCCGAGCGAGGTTTTTCCGCTTGCCGTTATCCGGAATTTATCCGGCTCCGGCTCGCTTGGGCTTATGACGGATTTAGTAAAAACGTACGGGCCTGATTCTTTCATCGGCAGGCTTTCGGCCGTGATGATGGGATCGCATGAAACGACTTTTTACGTGCTTGCCGTCTATTTCGGATCGGTCGGCGTAAAGAAAGCGCGCCATGCACCGCTCTCGGGTATTTTTGCCGATATCATCAGTGTCATAGTAAGCGTCATTCTCGTACGGGCGATGTTTTTATGAAAAGAAACGCCGACTTTTAGTCGGCGAAACTGAAGAAGAGATTAGTCGAACTAAAGAGGAAATAATATCGTATCTCAATTGAGATACATCTACTAAAGAGATATTAATACATGGCAAAATCAGTAATGATACACGCTCGAATCGAGCCTAAAGTAAAGCAGGATGTAGAAAAGATTTTTTCGAAACTCGGACTTACCCCATCCGAGGCAATCCAACTTTACTTCAGACAAATAGTGATTCATCGCGGACTGCCTTTCGAAATAAAAATTCCGGATAAGAAGATACGCAAAACCAATGATAAATGAAATATCTCCCCGTCATATTCTTTTTTTGTATTTCACAGTCGGTATTTGCTCAGAATATCATCGACCGTGCCGTGCCATCCTCCGATCCAAGCCAAAAGTATAATGGCGTTGGCGGCGGCATTGGCGCCTCGATCTTTAATGGCAAACCGTACCTCGATCTTAATCCCGCACTACAATTCGAACTCTGGCAAACCCTTGGTATTGGCATTAATGGCAATCTTCGTATTGGAACCGATGGAAAGCTTCGTCAGGAGGATTTTCAGGATTGGTATTCTGCGCTCAGGTGGATCGATTATATCCGTATTGGCCATCCCGGCGAAGATCTCTATGCCCGCATCGGCGGATTAAATAACGTCACACTCGGTCATGGAACGATCGTGGATAATTATTCGAATAATTCTTCCTACGATGACCGCCGGGTCGGTCTTATCGGCAGAATGGATATGGGGTTATTCGGTGGCGAGGCATTTACGAGCGATCTTCTGGTGAATCAGAGTCTTGTTGCCGGACGTGGTTTCATACGTCCATTCCAGGCAGTGCCAATACTCGGAAGCATGTGGTTGTTTAAGACAATGGAATTCGGCGGTACGGCATCGTACGATTTCGATCCGAATGCCGTCCGCATTATTCCGAACCATCCGCCCTGGATCGTTCGCCTCGTCGATAGCTCAGGTAACATCAGGGATTCTATCGTCAAAGATTCGGCACATGTCGGCTCACCATTAAAAGTATATGGTGTCGATGCGACAGTAATGATCTGGCAGAGCCAAAATGTCGAGGGCAGGGTCTACGGTGATTTTGTAAAGATCGTGGATTTCAACCAGGGTTTTGTCTTAGGAGCCCGAACGAGTTTTCTTCTTGATTCTTCGACATTGGTCGATCTCCGGCTTGAGCGCTATTTGTTCAAGAATCATTTCCTGCCGAATTATTACAATTCGTTTTACGAACGAGAGCGATTTAACGATGACGTCGATACGGTCAGTTATATAACCAAAGCGACACGTCTTGCAGATACGTCGAGCGGCGAAGGAAACGGGTTTAAGTTCGGCAGCTTTTTGAATTTTAGTGACGTCGTACAAATTGGTATAACGTATGCCCATCTCGATAATCTGCATTATGCAGACTTGCTACAGATCGGCTTGACGTTCCCGCATCTATGGTGGAAATTTTTCGGCGCGATCAATTATATCCGCAGCAATATTAACGGTCCGAAAGATTACTTTGGCTTTGACCAGAACACGCTGGCCTCGGCGCGGCTGAGTTTCCAGCCATTTAAATTCCTGGTATTAAATCTCCTGGCGCGATGGACCTTTACCCGCGATGCCAATAATCACGTAGGGACGCAATCGATCATAGAACCGAAGGCCGTGTTTATTCTGAGATTTTAGAGTGTCATTGCGAGGAAGTCGCGAAGCGACGACGAAGCAATCCCCTGATAGATTGTAGAAAGAGACGGTCTGCCAAGTATCGGGGGATTGCTTCGTCCCAGTCGCGGCGGGTTGTCGCAATGACACTCTAAAACGAATCTCCTCGTAATGTCCGTGCTCTTCTTCTCGATTCTGTGCAGAGCGGAGATTTCGGGTACCGCTCAAGGAAATCTTCATAGAGCCGGAGTGCTTTTGCTTTATCTTTAATAATAGTCTCAATAATTTCTGCTTCGCGGAAAGCTGCTTTATCGAGGAGCGGGCTGGTCAGCATTTTTTCCTGCATCGTGGCGAGCATGGCAAGGGCATCGTTCGGTTTCTGTAATTGGACAAGAATCTCGACGGCACGCAGGATAGATTCATCCGCGATCGTTGCTCCGGGATAGTTTTCGGGGATCGATCGATATGCCGATAGTGCGGAATTCAGATCCGTTCCGAGAGCAGTCAGCTCGGCTTTTGCAAAAAGTTTTAATGCTGCAAGATTGCCGCTATTTTCAGTAATAAGTGAATGCAGCCCGATAGCATCGTTAGTATAATCGCTGTTCGGATCGGTAATGATAGAATCTAATTTTACCAGCGAGGAATCAAATGCTCCGTTAAAATAATCTATTCGTGCCCGTTCAAAAAGAATATGCTTTACGGTTTCGCTATCTTCGACCCGGTTACGTTTGGAGATAATATCAGATATTTTCGCGAGTCGTGATACTGCAGCGGCAATATCACCTTGTGCTAAAGCAATTTCTTCCAGGGCAAAATAGGAGTCGCGCGTTTTATCGTTGAACGATTGGGAGCGTTTTACGATATTTTCATAAATATTTTTTGCGTCCGGATAGCGGTGTAGTATGCCAAAGGCAAGTTCACCGGCATGGAGCAAGGCTTCGAACGCCAGATCGTTCGGCTGGCTGGGAGCATAGGTCTGGTAGGCAGCAACGATAAGGTCGAGAGAATCATGTGAGGGAGAAGGAAGTGATCGTAAGTAGGCTTCTCTCGTTTCTAACGAACCAAGTTCTGCCATGGCAACAAAATATTTTCTCTGCGGATCGTTTCCGGCGCCTTCATGAAATCTTTTGATCGCTTCGCTATATGCCGTTGCGGCAATTTCGAAAGCTCCCTCTTTGCGGATGCGGTTTGCAAATTCGTATAATTCATAGCCACCGGCGCTTTTTGATGACGATTGAATACCCAGATTATCGAGTTTCAGGTAAATCGTTAGTGCCCCCCGGTAATTTTTCAGTTCGCCATAGCACCAGCCTAAAAGGCGAAGCTCCCCTGGCGTTGCTTCATTAATATCTATATGCGAAGTAACGACTTTGATGATCGAACTGCGTAATGTCGTATCGGCCGTGAATTGCGCCACGCGCTGTTCGATAAATGGAAGAGTGTGTTCATCGCGCCGGAGCATACCGAGGTATTCATTCGCGCCTTCTTCATATTTACCGAGTTTGAAATAGAGCCCGGCGATCTCGCGCGTATACAGATCGCTTTCCCCGGCATTCTTACGTTCTCGAATCAGCATTGCCAATGCTTCTTCCTGATACCCTAATTCCGTCATGGTTTGAAGGATATACATTACGGAAGAAAAATTGTCGTATTGAGATGGTGCTTTCAGTGCATGATCGAAAGCCTCGAGCGATTCTTGCTTTCTATTTAATTTTGCCCGGACTCTGGCAAGATCAACATAGAGTTCAAGCGACGGTTGTTTCTTTGAGGTCTCTTCGGTAAGCAGCGTATCGGCCTCGCTATATCGTTTGAGCGTATAATAACATTTGAATAATCCGTCGCTCACTTCCGAAGCATCGGGGCGTGCCTTATGCAGCATTATATAAATACGCATTGCATTCGCATAATCCTTCGTCTCTTCATAGACGCGTGCAAGCCTATATTGCTGGGCAAAAGCATGGTCATCTATCTGCTGAGCCCGAAGGGTGCCTGCTATAAGGAAAACCGCTATGAAAAAAATGGATCGCTTCACAAGATTTTTTACGGAAATAGCTTTTCATTGTAACTCCTTAAGAGGGGGAAAAGTCTCATTTTTTGGCTTCTGGAGGTGATTTTAAGTTTTTTTTCATTTTTTTTGTCGGATTTCAGGAAAAATGTATTATATTTGTATCACCTTAGTGCTAATTTACATAGTGTGCTTTTCATCAACAAACTGACCTACAACAGTGGAAATTACATCAACAAAAGAAAAATTAGTTGCCGAACGCTTTCGCGAAGAGATCGAAACTATTCAGGAATGCTGGTATTGCCATACATCACGACTTCTGGGCGCAGTAACATCACCGCGGCCTGACGGAAAAAATCGCATCATCTTCTGTATGAACCACAAAGAGGGAGGGGTTATTCTTTCCCGTTTCGAGTACGATCCGGCATAAATAAGGAAATACACAAATTCAGATAGTACCCACATAGTCAATACCACATTGACTGTGTTTTATTGTTTTTTAAATTTTTATTAACGTCATTCTGAGCGAAGCGAAGAATTTGATTCCCTTTGCCCGGATTCTTTGTCTGATGCTCAGAATGACTTAATAATAATATTTTTATAGATAGGGACAGGCTGGTTATTGCATGTGTCCTCTTTTAGTAAATTTCAAATTCGGCTCTCTATAGAATGAATCAATAACGATGTTCTTTTTTCCTAAGTCATAATGCGCGAAGCCAAACATGACGCTTGAGGGTTTTACTCTTGGCAGATATTTATCTGGAAATCCATAGGGA
>Ga0207152_1068_pt1 | contig 22654 bp, 19 predicted proteins | sample Alteio_BWMinHeat_30_FD_153590 | JGI IMG/M metagenome (GOLD analysis project Ga0207152, IMG submission 153590) | Enriched cells from forest soil in Barre Woods Harvard Forest LTER site, Petersham, Massachusetts, United States -... | ecosystem: Environmental > Terrestrial > Soil > Temperate forest >... | reverse complement strand
TTATTCAAATACGCGCGGATCTTCGAGAGCGCCCCGGACTTGTTCGATTCCGCCAGCAAATAGGCCATCTTTTCAAGCGGGAGCTTTTCGAGGAACCGGTACGCGTCGATGGGAGCGTTCATTTTGCGCCCGAGAAGCTCCTTCTGGGCTTCCAGAGTTTCTTCCTCGAATTCCAGCACCGCTGCAGCTTCCGCGGAACGGAATCCGGCCTTTGCGAGCAGGCTGGCCTGTTCGCGGTCCTTGAGCCGCCCAAGAATGGCCAAGAGCATCGGTGTAGCCAGCCGCGGACGGAAGCCAGCAGTGAACAAGTCTTCACGAGTTTTCATGAGGCGGTTGATGGCATCGTAGTCGGGATGCTTTTTTGCCAGCAGCGAATTCACGGCCTCGAGCAAATCATGCTCTTCCCAGGATTTTAGAGTAATGGCGGGCCGCTCCTCACGAGCCACGGCGCGAAGTTCCGCGCCTGCATCCTCGAGAGCAATGGTGTTCTGCAGTTCGCGCTCGATGGCCAGGTCGAACCATTCCTGCGTACGCTGTTCGACTTTGAAGCCCATGCGGGCGGCGAACCGCAGGACACGCAGCAGCCGAACAGGCTGATTGGTGAAGCTGTGAATCGTCAGTGCGCGGACTTCGGCGCGCTCAATGTCCGAGAGTCCGTTGGTGGGATCGAGGAGTAATCCGCGCGAAGCGGGATTCAAAGAAATGGCGATGGCGTTAAGGGAGAAATCGCGGCGGCGGAGATCCTCCATGATGGTGGACCAACGAATCTCGGGACGCGTGCCCGGCCGAACGTAATGGTCGTCACGGGCGGCAGATATGCTGCCATCACAATCGCCGGCAAAGAGAATCTCGACCTGACGCAGCTTCTCGTCGTCGTACAGGATCTTTGCGCCACCCTTTTCAAGCTCGTGCGCGATCTTCGATGGATTGCCCTCGACGGTAAAATCCAGATCGCGCAACGATGCTCCGGTAACGAGGTCGCGGACCGTACCCCCGGTGAGATAGACGTTGAATCCAAGAGCGGCGGAGAGCTCCTGTACGCGCATCATGGCGGCGCGTTGCTCCGGCGATAGCCGGCTTTCCAGCAAAAACATATAGTCTGGCATTGCACTCCTTCAGCTTCAGGGTGTCCGCGCTGACCGCCGCGGAAGCACCCGCAATGGATTCCCCTGGCCTGCCGCGCTACGCGCGCGGGTGATGCGCTTTGTAAATTTGCTTCAAACGCTCCTCCACGACGTGGGTGTAAATCTGCGTCGTGGAGATATCCGCGTGGCCCAACATGAGTTGCACCGACCGCAAGTCCGCACCACGCTCGAGCAAGTGCGTGGCAAAACTGTGACGAAGCATGTGCGGCGTCAGAGCCGTTCGCAGGCCGGCCCTACGGCCATACCCGGAAAGAATCTTCCAGACGCCCACGCGGCTCAACTGGCGCCCCCTCCGATTGACGAATAGCGTCATACTTCCGGTAGTCTTGCCGAGGAGCTTGGGTCTGGCATCGCGAAGATATTTATCCACCATGCCGAGCGCCTTCTTGCCCACCGGAACGATGCGTTCTTTATCGCCTTTGCCGATGCAACGCACACAGCCTACCTTGGTATCCATGTCCATGACACGCAGGCCGGTGAGTTCGGAGACGCGCAGTCCTGTGGAGTACAAGACCTCCAGCATGGCGCGATCCCGCAATCCCAGGGGCGTCTTTGCATCCGGCTGCGCAAGCAGCCGTTCGACTTCTTCCAACCGCAGATAGCCGGGCAGGGACCGGCGGATTTTTGGTGACTCCAGGTTGATGGAAGGATCGGCTGGAATCAATTCCTGGACCTGCGCGAATCGAAAGAAATTGCGCAAAGTAACCAGATGCCGTGCCACGCTCTTGCTTTCCAGCTTCTGGCGGTACAGCCCGGCCAGGAAATCCACCAGATCGTCGCGGCTCACGGATTCCAAGCTGAGCTTGCGTTTCTTGGCAAACTCATCGAATTTCACCAGATCCCGGTGGTAGGCCGAGACGGTGTTCGACGAGAGGCCCTTCTCCACCCTTACATGAGTCAAAAACGACGAAATGGTTGGTGCGATTTCCATCAGGGCTCCGCGTAACCGTTTCCGCCGCCGGCAGTACGGCGCGTGGCGATGCCATAAACTTCCTCAATCTCGTGACACCGGAAAAGCCAGGCGAGCAACAGATAAAGAACCGTAGCGCCGATAATGAGCCCAGCGAAAACCACTAGCTGCACGCTGAGGCGGGAATGAATCGTGAAAGCCGTGTAGTGGCCGCCGAACCAGCACGCCACGCCCATGATTCCGGCGCACAAAGAAATCTTGGAAAAGGACCGGATGATCTCCATGGTCCCCAGCGGGCCGTAGCGCAACCTGAAAATGATAAAGAGAGCGAAGAAATCGAAATAGCAAGCCAGCGCCGTGGCCAGGGCGGGTCCGCCGTTCTGCACGCGTGCGAACAGCAACTTCAGGAAAACTATGTTGAGGATGATGTTGATGACCAGAGATATCCCGGCCACGATCACCGGGGTCTTCGTGTCCTTAGCAGAATAAAAAGCGGGAACGATCAATTTTACGGAAGCCAGCGCCGGAAGGCCCACCGCATAGTAAAGAAGCGCACGGGCGGTCAAGCGAGTGGATTCGGCGACAAACTGTCCGTGCTGAAAAAGTACGCGGATGATGGGCTCGCGGAGGATCATCAGTCCGAGCGCAGCTGGAATGGTAATGAAAGCAACGATTCGAACGGAAAACGCCAGCGTTTTTTTCAGGGCCTCAAAGTCCTTTGCCGCAGCTTGATGCGACATCATCGGCAGGATGGCGGTGGCCACGGCGATAGCATAACCGCCGAGCACGAGTTCCATCACGCGGTCCGCCACGGAGAGCGCCGCCAGACTTCCCTGAGGCATGCCTTTAGCCAAGGCAAAATAGGTATCGATGAAAAAATTGATCTGTCCAATGCCGATGCCGAAAAACCGGGGAATCATCAAGCGCGCCACGTTTCGGATGCCCGGGTGGTTGAACGAGATCCCGAAACTGAATCGCATACCCTTCTGTACCAGCAATGGAACCTGGACGAGAAATTGCAGCACTCCGCCGACGAGCACACCTACGGCCAGGGAAATAGCGGGCTGCTTGAAGTAATGCCACACCACTCCCATGGAAAAGATGATGATGGACAGATTCAGGAGGACGGGCGTTGCCGCGGGCAATCCGAAGGTGTGGAAGCAGTTCAGGATGCCCATGGCCAGGGCGGCCAGCGCGATAAAAAAAAGGTAGGGAAAGATGATGCGGTTCAGCGCCACGGCTTCATCCCAGGAAACGCTCTTCGCGGAACTGGAGGTAAACGTGTGGACTACCATGGGAGAAAAGACCATGCCGAGGACGGTGATGACCGCTACGACCAGCGCCAAAGTCCAGAACAGGCGGTTAGCAAATTCCCACACCTCATCCTGGGACTTCTCCCGCATGTAGGTGGTGAAAACCGGGATAAAAGAGGCGGTCATGGTGCCTTCGGCGACCAGCCTGCGGAACAGGTTGGGGATGCGGTAGGCCAGAAAGTAGGAGTCCGCCACCAGGGTGGTCCCGAGGAGGAGAGTGATGCGCTGGTCGCGTACATAGCCGAGGATGCGGCTAATGATAGTAACGAAGGTGATGATCGAGGCGGACTTGAGGATCTGTTTTTTATCGGTCAACGGGCGGCGCTCCGGGGCCCTAACCCTAATGAAAACAATGAGTTGACAGGAAAACGAGCTTAACATAACATACATTTTGCCGATTGGCAAATTTGGACTTTTTGTGACTGCAAACGGCTAAATCTTGAAAACTCGAACCCCAGCCTCCACGCACAAGAAGGTCATTGTTGTGCTCGCGGACAAAAAGCCCTTGCGCGGCTATCTGAATCCGGTGCGCCTTGGCCAGAGTGACCCCATTGACCTGCTGACCCCTGATGGCGAGCATGTAGAGATTCCACTGGTAAAGGTGCGCTCGGTTTTTTTCGTGCGCGAGTTCTCCGATGACTTCGAACCGGAGCGCAAAGCGTTTCTCAGCCGGCCGAAGCTCGATGGGCTATGGGTGCGGCTGCGCTATAACGACGGCGAGACGCTGGAAGGCGTCGTGCCCAACGACCTCTTGTCGCTGCTAGACAATGGTGTGCAAATCACTCATCCGGATTTGAACTCGACCACCGATCGCATCTTTGTTCCGCGTGCGGCGCTTTCCGAAGTGACCGTTCTCGGCGTCGTCGGAATCGCCCGCCGCAAACCGGCTGCCGCTGCCGCGGGAGCCACACAGCCGCGCCTCTTCAACGAATAAGCTGCTCCGCCTGTACTTCCCTCTTTCGCCTATGCGAGACTCGCACAAAGACTCTCGAAGCTTTGAGGAGCCGCTCGATGAAACTCTCTGAAGTTGCGAAGAAATTGGGATGCCGACTGGAAGGCTCGCCCGACATTGAAATTGACGGTGTCGCCGGAATCGAAAATGCAGAAGCAGGCCAGGTTACCTTTCTGGCGAATCGTCGATACTTTCCCCTCCTCAAGAAGACGCGCGCCTCGGCGATTCTTGTCGAAGAAGGAGTGGGGCTCGCTCGCGATGCGTCGTTGCCGCCGCTTGCCGCGCTGCGTACCGCAAACCCATACCTTGCATTTGCCCACGCCATCGAGCTCTTCTACCAACCACCGCGGTATGCGCCGGGCATTCATCCGACGGCTATTATTGCGCCCAGCGCGCGCATCGGCGAGGGAGCGCACATCGGGCCGTATTGCTTCGTCGATGAAGACGTGGAGATTGGCGGCCGCGCCGTGCTGCATAGCTCCGTCACGATTTATCGCGGCGCGCGGATCGGCGATGATTTCTTCGCGCATGCGCACGTGGTCGTGCGCGAATTTTGCCGCGTCGGCCACCGCGTCATTTTGCAAAACGGCGTGATTCTCGGTGGCGATGGTTTCGGTTTTGCCAAGCAGCAGGACGGCAGCTGGTACAAGATGCAGCAGCCGGGCCCCGCCGTGCTGGAAGATGACGTGGAAGTGCAGGCGAATTCGTGCGTGGATCGCGCTACGGTTGGCGAGACGAGGATTGGCCATGGCACCAAACTGGACGACCTTGTGCTCGTGGGTCACGCTTCGCGGGTTGGCGCCAATACGCTGCTCTGCGGCCAAGTCGGCCTCGCCGGCTCTACCCGAATCGGGAGCAAATGCATCCTCGCAGGCCAGGTTGGCACCGCTGGCCACTTGACCGTGGGATACGGATCCGTTCTGACGGCACAAAGCGGCGTTCCCAACGACGTGCCTCCGGATTCCCTTTATTCCGGATATCCAGCGGTAGAAAATCGTGAGTGGTTAAAGACTGTAGCGGCGCTCAATCGCCTGCCGGATTTGCAGAAGCGCGTGCGCGCATTGGAATCGGAGATCGAGAAGCTCAAGGCCTAGTTCTTCCAGAAGGGATCGGCGGTCGGAACAAATTCGACAGGCACTTCGTTGACGAAGGTCTTCAACCAGCGGGTGCACTCCTCCATGCCGGCCTGTTCGGAAGGAATGTGGCCGAGGATAATTAAGCCCTTCCCTTTTTTCTGGGTCACCGCATCGGCGACATATTCGACGGTTTCCCACTCCCGCGGTTCGCCGGTTACGAGGACATCCACATCGGGCATTTCCAGGGCGCGCGTCTCAGCGCCAAATCCGGAAGCTCCGGGAACAAGTGCTACGCGTTTTACCTTTTGCTGACGATCGGCCACCACGCGCATGGCATGAGTTGATAATTTTGCTTTGAGATCCACCGCCAGCTTTTCCATTGTGGTCTCGGGGATGGTGAACAGGTATTCGTTCTTGGCGTCCTGGTATTTCTCCCAGCCGAGCGCGTGAACCATTCCTGCCACAATGCCGTCTGGCCTGCGGCGGTGCCAGTGATCGTGGAATCGCCAGACGACCAGATTATGTTTTGCGATGAACGCCAGTTTGGAGGCGAGCACCGCATCCGTTTCCTTCTGTTCGAGGACGTCGAGCTTATCAAAATGATTGTAGAAGGTCGGTTCGTGCGTGATGATCAGGTTTTTGCCGGAAGCCGCGGCGCGCTCCAGAACATCCATGGTGGCCATCATCGTTACCACGATGCCGGTGACCGGCGTGTCCGGGTTGCCGGCCTTGAACGTGTCGACGGTTTCGGTTTGCCACGGCACTCCCACATGTTCCTGGATGCGGGCAATCACTTCCCGCGCCGTCAGATGCTTTTCCTGTGCGGGACCTGAGGCACTCGCGAAAAGAATCCCGATCGCAACCAGGGCAGCTGTTCTCATCAATCTCTTCTCAGCCGGCATTTTGCGTCCTCAGTCTGCTCCGAACTTGGACCCAAACCTGTGGCCGTTCCAGAAGTATCGAGCGGGCGCTGCTCTGAAGGCAAAGCTGCGGCAAGCGCAGCGCGAATACGTTCATTCAGAATTTCGCGCTCCTCCATGGAATACTTGGACGCGTCTATAGGCTCGAGAAACTCCACCAGAATTTCGCCGGGGTGCATCACCAGCGATCGTTTTTCCATGATTTTCTGCGCGCCGGAGCATGCAATCGGAACAATCATCACGCCCGCCTTGATGGCCATCATTACCGCGCCCTTCTTGAATCGCTGCAACCGGCCATCGAGGCTGCGCGTGCCCTCGGGATAGATTAAGAAGGATTGGCCTGCGCGTAACGCTTCGGTGGCCTTCTCCACACTGGCGATCGCCGACTCGTGAACGTCTCGCTTCACGGGAATAAACTTTGCGGCCCAGAACGCCTGGCCCACAATCGGCCATTTGAAGAGCGACTCTTTGAGTAGGATCGCGATTCTGCGCGGTATTGCGCCGACGACCGCGGGCGCGTCAGCAGAGCTAGTGTGGTTGGCCGCAAAAAGACAAGTCCCGGAAGGAATCCGTTCCAGCCCCAACACGCGGACACGCACGCCCGCGGCACGGACGAAAAACATGACGCCCTTGATTCCCGCCCAATAAATCGGATCAGGATTCCCGGTGATCACCGTATAGACGAGCAGTGGCGGCCCGACCAGCAGGATATAGAGCGAAAGAAACACGGCGACGAATAAAGTGCGAAGCATGGAGCAGGCTGAACTCTCTCCAATCCCGAGTTGCGGGTCAAGCGCAACGGTCACAACGGTGGCTGGACTAGCGAACTGCTGCAGCCTTCGTTACTCCGTGAAGCAGGCCGTCGCGGATTTCTCGCGCCTTTTCGTTCGCGTGCGGATCTTCCGTCACCGCGTAGAAGATCTCTTTGATCTCGCCCAGTCGAAATTCAACTGTAATTTCTTTTTCTTCCCGCCGAACCCGCAATTTCAATACATCTCCCGCTTTCTGGTCGCGCAGCCAGCGTTCCAAACGCCGAGGCACTTCCCCGCCGTTCCAACCGAGGATCACATCGCCGATGTACAGGCCACTCGCAGCGGCCGGGCCATCGGCAACCACGTTTTGCACGACCACGACTCCGTTCGTCGCGTCGCGTTCGGTAGAAAAACCAAGTGTCGCGCGGCTGCGCTCCAGAGTTCGCAACTCCAGCCCCGCAAGCGCCAGAATCCGCTGATATGGAAACGGCTCCGTGCCCGCAACGTATTTCTGAAAAAACTCCTCAAACGAACTGCCGGCAACCTTCTCCACCGTCAACCGGATATCCAGACTATCCCGGTAAGCTTTACCCTGTTTCGCGAAATCCGTGTTCATCGCTCGCAACACATCATCCAAACTTTTCTCGTTGCGCGTGCGGTCCCGAATCAAGATGTCCAGCAAATCGCCCAGCACCTGCCCCTTGGTGTAATACGAGACACTGTGTTCCGGCTGGTTGTAGAGTGGATATTTCTCCAGCCAGGCATCGAGGCTCGATTGCTCCGCGCTCTGCCAGCGATTCGCCGGGCGGTTTTCCAGTTCACTGATCTGCTGGCCCAGGTCCATGTAGAACTGTTCTTTGTTCCAGATTCCACTGCGCACTAGCGTGTACGCTCCATAGGTGCTCGTCACGCCCTCGGCAAACCACAGCGCGCGCGTGAATTGCTCTTTCGAGTAGTCCACGGGATCGAGCGTCGCCGGCCGGATGCGCTTCACGTTCCACAAATGAAAAAACTCATGCGCGGCTACTACCGAAAGGTATTCGTCGGAGCCTACGCCGATCGCCGTAGAGTTCGCGTGTTCCATTCCTCCGCCCCCCGCGCCCTTCCCGACGTGCAGAATAAACGTGTAGCGTTCGAACGGCGCCCCATCCATCAACTTCAATTCGTATTCACAGATGCGCTTCAACTCCTCCTCGACCTTTTTCCTCTTCCAATTGTCGCCGTGAATCACCACCGTGACGCGGGGCGCCATTCCAGGCAAGTCAAACTCTTGAAATTTTCCAATTTCGATGGGCCCGTCCGCCAGCGCATCGTAACTTGGGCTTTGAATGAAAAAAAGTCGGTTGCGACCTCTCTGAACAATTCCCCAAGATGATGCCGTCTCGATTCTCCATTCATTTGAAATCTCGCTTATGGAAACTGTGGCGGCCTCGGCACGGCGGTCTTGGACGTACAGCAGGATCATCGCGGGGTTAATGAACGCGTGTTCCGCGTTAAGTTGAGACGAAAAGGGGCCGACGTCATCCCAATACGTTGCGTATGAAATCTTGATCGTTCCCGTCCCCTTGGCGCGCCACGTTTGCTTATCGACTTTTTCGATCGGCGCTCGTTCCGAACCCGCAAACGCCTCGACTTGCCCCACGTGATTGCTGAAATCACGAATCTGATAGAGCGCGTTCCACGCCGACATCTGCACGATCACTTCGCCGGCCACATCTGGAATGGTCATCGTCACATGAAAGAGGTGCTGCTCCGGATGCTCCAGCGACACAGCATATTGAATCGTCGCCTTGCTGGGTGCGCAGCATGTCAGGACAAAAACGAAAATGAAGAATGCCTGTATCGCCAGCGTGATGCGACCGGAAGGAAAGGTCACCGACTTTTTGCCTCACTGTGAACTGCAGCGGCCGTGCCGAGTTTCTTTAGAAGTTTTTCACACAACCCATCAAAGCTGCCGTTCGACATAATGAGAAGCAAATCGCCCGCCTTGGCTTCCGCAGCTAAGTGCTCCGCAATGGCCTGGGAACTCGGAAAAACGCGCGCCTCTTTTCCCATCGAGCGAACACACTCCGCAACCGACTCCGGATCCAGCCGGTTCTCCCCGCCGAGTTGCTGCGCGCGAAACACGCCGCCCAGGACGACTCGGTCGCTGAGCGCCAGCGCCTTCGGCAGCGCCTCCTGAAACACTTTCCGCCGCATGGAATTCGAACGCGGTTCCAGAATCGCCCACAGCCGTCGCCCCGGCCAGCGCCCTCGCGCGGCCTCAATCGTCGCTTTCACAGCCGTCGGATGATGTGCGAAGTCGTCCACCACCAACACTCCTCCCACTTCACCTTTCACGTCCATTCGACGCTTTACGCTGCGAAACGTCGCCAGCGCCCGCACAACTGTTTCGGCACCAATTCCTCTTCCCTGAGCAATGACCATCGCCGCCATGGCATTCAGCGCGTTGTGACGTCCCAGCGCGGCCATCGCAAACTCTCCAAACAGTTTCCCGTGATGAGCCACCCGAAACCGCATCTTGTCACCATCGACAGTAAAGCCGCTCGCCACCCAATCGTTCGCCGCGTCAAACCCATACGCCTCCACCGGACAAAAAGCCTTTTCCGCGGCCTGCCGCAACGCCGGCCCTGAATCTTCCGCATCTCCCCAGATCACCACCCGCCCGCGCCGCGGCACCAAATTGACCAATCGTCGAAACGCCAGCTGGTACGTCTCAAAATCCGGATAGATGTCCGCGTGGTCGTATTCCAGCGAAGTGATAATCAGATCGTCCGGATGGTAGTGAAAGAACTTTGGCCCGCGATCCCAGAACGCCGTCTCGTATTCGTCGCCTTCCAGAATGAATTCCTCGCCGCCTCCCAGCCCGTAGCTCCTTCCAAAATTCTCCGCAACTCCTCCCACAAGAAAGTTTGGCCTCTTCGCCGCTGTCTCGAAAATCCAGGCCAGCATCGCCGTAGTCGTCGTCTTTCCATGCGTTCCGCTGACGACGATCGAGTGTTTCCCCGGCAGAAATACTTCCTCAAGAATTTCCGGAAGAGAGCGATACGGAATTCTTCTGTCCAGCACCTCTTCCAATTCCGGATTCCCGCGCGCAATCACATTCCCGACCACCACCAAGTCCGGTGCGGGCTGAAGATGCGCCGCATCAAACGTGTTGAAAAACGATATTCCCAAACTCTCCAGCAGCGTCGAAGCCGGCGGATAAACGCCCGCGTCCGATCCAGTAACTCGGTACCCGCTCTCGCGCAGCATCCCCGCGAGCGGCGACATGGCCGACCCGGCGATACCAATCACGTGCACGTGTTTCTTTTCGCTCAAGCCACCACCGCCGGTTCCAGAAACTCCAGTGTTCCTTCGTCTTCTGCATCCAGCCGCGCCTCAATTCCCAGCGGTACCGTCAGCATCGGCCGCGTCGCGTGCCCCACCGGCGCGCCAAAAACCAGTGGCACACCCAGTGGCCGCAAGATTCGCGCGCAAACTTCGCGCACCGTCGGCGCACCAGCCACCGAAGGATCACTCTCTGGAAATTCACCCAGCACAATCCCGCGCACGCCTTCCAATTTTCCGCTTTGCTTCAAATGCCTCAGCACGCGATCCACCTGATAGGGCTTCATCGCACGATCTTCCAGAATTAGTATCGAATTCTTTGTGTCCAATTCCCACGGCGTTCCGATGGTGGCCTCCAGCAAAGTCATGCAACCACCAAGAACTCTGCCCGTCGCTTTGCCAGTCAGCATCGGTTCTCCCCGCAGCCGCAACTTCCATCCCGCTTCTGTCTTGCGGACGGCCTGCAACAACGAGTTTTCATCGTAGCCTTTCGCGACTCCCGCGCCGGCGTTTAGCCCCGCCGCAACCATCGGGCCATAAAAAGTCACCCAGCCACAGATCTGCCAGAGATAGATTTGCAACGTAGTAAGGTCGCTGAATCCCATGATGCACTTTGGATCGGCCAGACTTTTTTCTAGCTTATAATCCAGCAGGTAATTCGAACCGTAGCCCCCGCGCAGGGCCACCAATCCATCCACCTGATCCGAATTCATCGCCGCTTGAAATCCGCCCACTCTCTCCAGTGCCGACCCGGCAAAATATCCTTCTGCCTTGCTGTCCTGATTCGCGACCACCTGATATCCGAGTCGCTTCAATTCCGTGAGCCCCGCAATCATGTCCACGGGCTGCGCGGGAGACGCCGGCGCGAACACTCCCAGCCGCGCACCGGAGGCCAGCGCCTTGGGCTTTCGTGAGGCCCCAATAGCTCCGTTCATTCCTGATGTGCCTCAACCGGAGCCACCTCGGCCACCACGCCTTGGCGATTGAGCTGCGTGAGAATCGCCTCTTGTTGCTTATGGCTCACATCGGCTTCGAATTCCACAACCGAACTGGTGCCCGCCATAGAAATACGTAGATGCTGCATGGGAATTTTCAGGTTGGCCATCAGCCGCTGGACTTCCGTAGATACACTATCCGCGTGACTGGTGGTGAAGCGGAACACTATCAACCGGCATTTCAAATTAAAAAATCGCTCCGCCCAGCCAATGACCGTCAAACCGAAAAGCACTAAACCCGTCGAGTAGCCCGCCACCGCATACATCCCTCCCCCGGCAGCCATCCCGATGGCAGCTTCTACAAAAATAGTCGCCGCGGTGGTCATCCCCAGGACGCCTCCCGGTCCGCGCAGAATGGCGCCTGCCCCCAGAAAACCGATGCCCTGGACGATGTTGGAGGCGATCCGGGTGCCGCTGGTGTCTCCGAAGCGGTGGGCAAGTTCGTTCGAAAGAATGGTAAACAGCGCCGTCGCCACGCAAACAAAAAGGCTGGTGCGAACGCCTGCAGGCCGGCGCCGCACCACGCGCTCTATGCCAATGATCCCGCCCATCGCCGCGGCAAACGTCAAACGCACAAGGATTTCGTGGAGAGAAAGCATAGCTCAGGCGCCCCATCGCACGCCTGAGCGCGATTCTACTATTTACAGTTTGAATTGCGTCAATTTCGCAAAGTGGCGTGCTCTGGCGTGTATCTCGCTGCGTTTCAAGTGACGCAAGCGGTCCAGGCCAAACTTCTCGACGGCAAAGCTCCCCAGCACGGAACCGTAGACCATCGCTCGGCGCAGTGAGGCATCGCTCTTGTCTCCATGGCCCGCCAGGTAGCCCATAAATCCCCCGGCAAAACTGTCGCCAGCCCCCGTCGGATCGTGCGGTTCTTCCAAGGGAAATGCGGGTACGCAGAATACGCCACGCTTGTCCACCATCATCGCGCCGTACTCGCCGCGCTTCACCACCAGCGTCGATGGTCCCATCTTGAAGATGTGCTTTGCGGCGCGCAGCAGATTGTGCTCGCTGGAAAGCTCACGAGTCTCCGAATCGTTGATCATCAGGATGTCGACGTGCCTCAGCGTCTCGCGCAGCTCCGCGTTGCTCCGCTCGATCCAGTAATTCATGGTGTCGAGCGCCGCCAGCTTCGGCCGCACCTTCACCTGGTGCAGCACGTCGCGCTGCAGTTCCGGCGCAATGTTCGCCAGGAACACGTACTTCGACTTGCGGTAGCTCTCCGGCAGCCGCGGTTTGAATTCGGCAAAGACATTCAGCTCCGTGGCCAGAGTTACACGCTCGTTCAGGTTTTCCGAATAGCGCCCCGCCCAGAAAAATGTTTTGCCCGGTGCATGCTCCAACCCTTCTGTGTCGATATGCCGTCCGCGAAAAATCTCTTCGTCCCTGGAAGTAAAATCATCTCCTACGATGGCCACCAGAGACACACGGGTAAAAAAACTGGCTGCCACGGCAAAATACGTCGCCGCGCCTCCCACCGCCCGGTCCACCTTTCCATACGGGCTTTCGAGTGCGTCAAACGCCACTGATCCGACCACAAGTAAGGACACGATGTTCTCCTAGGAAAGATATTTTCCGATGATGGCCGTGAGGCGTTTTTTCGTAGCCGCGGGAACCAGCTTCATATCCGTGACCAGCGCGTGCTGCAGTGCCGAACCACATTTGCAGGATCGCGAAGTAGGCAGCATACGCACCGCTGCCCTCAGAACCTTCTGCGCGTTCTCCGCATTCTGATTGAGCGTGGCGATGATCTGTGATGCCGTCACCGATTCGTGCTCCGGATGCCAGCAATCAAAGTCCGTGATCATGGCGATGGAGGCGTAGCAAATCTCCGCTTCTCGCGCCAGCTTCGCTTCGGTCACATTGGTCATCCCAATCACTTCAAAACGCAATTGCCGATGCACGTGCGCTTCCGCTAGCGTCGAGAATTGCGGCCCTTCCATGCAAACGTACGTTCCGCGCCGGTGCACCTTGATGGCCTCATGCACGCAACTGTCCGCTAGCACTCCGGAAACCTGTCCGCAGGTCGGGTGCGCAAATGCAACATGCGCGACCAGCCCGTCCCCAAAAAAAGTCGACACCCGATTCTTTGTCCGGTCGAAGAACTGATCCGGAACCAGAAACTCTCCCGGCCGGAGATCTTCCTGCAACGATCCGACCGCGCTCACGGAAATAATCCGCTCGACCCCCAGCAGCTTCATCGCGTAAACATTTGCGCGATAGTTGATCTCTCCCGGCAGAATGCGGTGGCCCCGCCCATGCCGCGCAAGAAACGCCACGCGCTTGCCCTCCAACATGCCCAGCACGATGGCATCCGAAGGCTCACCGAACGGCGTCTTGACCCGAACTTCGCGCACCTGAGTCAAGCCCTTCATCGAATACAGCCCGCTTCCGCCGATAATCCCGATGGACGCCCCACTCTCCATGCTGGCGCTCTTGGACTTAGTGCTCTTCTTCGCTGCCATGTTCTTTCTCTCCGAGAAAATTACAGGTGTTCTTTCAGCGAGCCAATCCGCTGCTCTTCAGAATTTCGTTGACCGCCGTAAACGGATCCTTCTTCCGCTCCGCCACTTCGCCAGCAAGCTCCGCGAGCCGCGCTTCTCCTCCCGCCCCGCCCAGCGCGCGCTCCAGCAAACGCGATTGCAGCAACTCGATCAACCTGTTCTTCCAGTGCTGCAAATGTTTCCGCCGACGTTCTCCGCTCGATTCGAAGTGTTGCCGGAACTTTGCGATCGTGGCTGCCAGATCTTCAATCCCCTTGTTCTCCGTTGCCACCGTGCGCACGATGCACGGCTGCCAGCCGTCTCGCGGCATCACCAGTGAAAGCATTGCCAGCAGTTGCTGTTCCAGCCGGTCCGCGCCTTCACGATCAGCCTTGTTGAGCACAAAAATATCGCCAATCTCCATCAGCCCGGCCTTCATATTCTGAATATCATCTCCGAGCCCCGGCACCATCACCACCAGCACGCAATCCGCCAGCCGCACGATATCAATTTCGTCTTGACCAACTCCGACCGTCTCGATCAGCACGTGTTTTTTTCCAGCGGCATCGAGCAGCAGCGCCACTTCCGCCGTCGCTCGCGCCAACCCACCCAGAAATCCTCGCGTGGCCATCGAACGAATGAACATTCCGCCATCGCTAGCGTGGCTTTGCATTCGAATGCGGTCCCCTAGAATGGCCCCCCCGGAATACGGACTCGTCGGATCGACAGCGATCACACCAACTTGTTCGTGATGCTTCCGGTGGTAAGCGGCGAGCCGGTCGACGAGCGTACTCTTCCCCGTTCCTGGTGCGCCTGTAATTCCTGTTAGATATGCACTCCCGGTATGCGGAAAAAGAAGCCGTAGCAGCGCTTCCGCATCAGCCTGATGATTTTCAATAGCCGTGATTGCGCGCGAAACGGCGCGCACATTGCCCGCGCGCACCTGCTCCGCCCAATTCTCAACGGGCGGCGTCATCGTTTTCCTTTGGAACTCTCTGAAGAGGCCAGGCGCATTCCTCTATTATTTCTTGCCAAGCAACTGGCGGGCAATCACCAATCTCTGAATCTCGCTCGTGCCTTCGCCGATCGTGCACAGTTTCACGTCGCGGTAATACTTCTCCGCCGGATAATCCTTGATGAACCCGTACCCGCCGTGAATCTGCACACACTCGTTGGCCACGCGTACCGCCACTTCGCTGGCAAAGAGCTTTGCCATGCTCGATTCCTTCGTAAATCGGGCGTCCTTCTTGTCCGCCAGCCAGGCCGCCTGATACACCAGCAACCGCGCGGCCTCCACTTCCGTGGCCATGTCCGCTAGCTTGAACTGAATGGCCTGAAATTCGCTGATGGCCTGCCCGAATTGTTTCCGTTGCTTCGCGTATTTCGTCGCGGCTTCCAAAGCTCCCTGCGCCATTCCCAATCCCAGCGCCGCAATGGAAATTCGGCCTCCATCGAGAATTTTCAAGCTCCCCACAAACCCTTCGCCTTCCGCTCCAAGCAGATTTTCTGCCGGGACGCGGCAGTCTGAAAAAATCACCTCGGATGTGTCGCTCGCGCGCAGCCCTAGTTTGTTTTCTTTCTTCCCCGGCTTGAATCCGGGCGTCCCTTTTTCCAGGATGAACGCGCTGATCCCATGCGAATTCTTCGATTTGTCTGTCACTGCCATGGCCACGCAAACGTCTGCGTAGTGCCCGTTCGTCGTAAAGGTCTTCGCGCCGTTCAACACCCAATGCTTTCCATCGCGCGTTGCCTTTGTTCTCGTGCCTCCCGCGTCGGAACCGGCTTCCGGTTCCGTCAGCGACCACGCCCCGATCTTCTTCCCCTGCGCCAGTGGAACAAGGTACTTCTTCTTCTGTTCCTCGCTTCCAAACTTGAAAATGTGATTGCTGCACAGCGAATTGTGCGCCGCGACGATGATCCCCACCGACCCGTCCACCCGCGACAACTCTTCAATCGCTATCGCGTACTCGATGTATCCCAGCCCCGCGCCCCCATACTGTTCCGGAAAAATCACGCCCAGCAGCCCCATCTCACCCAGCTTGGGAATAATCTCCATCGGAAAATGCGACGCCTCGTCCCACTCCATCACATGCGGCGCGATTTCCGCCTCCGCAAATTCGCGCACGCTGCGCCGCAGCTGCTTCTGCTCATCGGTATAGGTAAATTCCACGTTCTCTCCGGTACGCTGCTTCGTTCACACTCGATTCAGCCAAATCATATTCTACAGCATAGAGTGCGCGTCTCACCATTTCAGGCCCTCTGGCCGGGGTCGTTTCTCTCACGGCCATCCGCCGAAAAACAAGTTTTCTTCTTTCCCTGTTTCACCCTCTGCTAGACTCCCAACCCATGCGCCGCCGCCATTTCCTCACTCTCTCGGCATCCACACTCGGCGGCATCCTGGTTTATTCTCTCGATCGAAAAACCTCTCTGCTCGCTTCCCATCACAAGCCTCTCCGCATTCCGCTGCGCTTCTTCACGGAGAAAGAAGCGTTGATCGTCGCCGCTGCTGCCGCGCGTATTTTTCCTTCGGACGACTCCGGCCCCGGTGCTCGCGAAGCCGGCGTCTCCATTTACATCGATCGCCAGCTCGCCGGCTCCTACGGCCGCGACCGTTTTCGCTACACGCACCCGCCCTTTGAGGAAGCCACCGCCGAACTCGGTTATCAAGGCAAACAAACGCCACGCGAAATCTACCGCGAGGGCCTGAAATCGCTCGCTGGTTTTGATCTCCTGAGCCCCGCGCAACAAGACCAGTCCCTGCAAAAAATTGAATCGTCCGTTTTTTTCCGCCTGCTCCGCCAGAACAGCATCGAAGGCATGTTTTGCGACCCCATGCACGGCGGCAATGTGGACATGGTCGGCTGGCAACTCGTCGGCTTCCCCGGTCCGCGCATGAGCAACTACGATGAAATCGAAAAATATTACGGCAAAGCTTTCCGTCCCAAAGCGCTCTCCCTCGCCGAAGCGACCGACGCCAAAGTGCGCCCCAGTGAGGACGAGTCGTGAAAACTCTCCCTGCTGTGGACGTCCTGATCATCGGCGGCGGCTGGTCCGGCCTGCTCATGGCCAAAGAGCTCGGCTCCCGTACTTCGCTCTCGATCCTCGTACTTGAGCGCGGCCCCGCCAGGGAAACTTCCGACTACGTCAACGCCATGGACGAGCTCGACTACGCTATCCGCCTCCACATGATGCAAGATCTCTCCCAGGAAACCGTCACTCTCCGCCACGACGCCGGCCACCGCGCACTTCCGTTACGCCAGCATGGTTCGTTCCAGATCGGTGCCGGCGTCGGCGGCTCCGGCGAACACTGGAACGCCCAGTGCCCTCGATTCCTTCCCGACTGTTTCGAATTGCTCTCTCAAACTACCAACAAGTACGGCGCGGACGCCCTCCCCGCGGATCACTCCATCCGTGATTGGGGCATTACCTACGACGAATTGGAACCCTATTACACACGCGTCGAGAAGTTGCTCGGTGTTTCAGGAAAGGCCGGCAATCTCAAAGGCAAGAAAATCGACGGCGGCAACATCTTCGAAGGCTGGCGCAGCGAGGAATACCCGACCCCGCCCACTAAGGTCCCTTATTTTGCTGCTCTCTTCCGCGACGCAGCCAAATCGCTCGGCTATCATCCCTACACTGCGCCCTCCGCCACCATCAGCCAGGCCTACACCAATCCCGACGGCATCTCGCGGGGTGGATGCACCTATTGCGGTTTCTGTGGAAGATTCGGCTGTATGGTCGGCGCCAAAGCCCAGCCCACCAATCTTCTGCTTCCCATCATTCAAAAACGCAAGAACGTCGTCTTGCGAAAGGGCGCTTGGGTGCGGCGCATTCTTTTTGATTCCGGATCAAAGTCCGAAGCGCGCGGTGTAACTTACGTCGACGCTTCGGGAGAAGAACTTTTTCAACCGGCGTCCCTCGTGTTTCTCTCTTCCTGGACTTTCAACAACACTCGCCTCCTCCTTCTCTCCCGCATCGGCGAGCCCTACAATCCTGTCTCATGCCGCGGCACGGTGGGAAGCAATCTGACCCATCAAGTGGTTATTCCTTCCGCTACAGCATTCTTTCGCGAACCTCTTAACCGCTTTATGGGGTCCGGTTCAGCGGGGACTCTCATGAACGATTTCGACGGGGATGTTTTCGATCGTCGTACGCTTCCCTTTTTGCGCGGGGGATATTTCGCAGCTAGGGCGTACGGCTTCCAACCCATTGCCAATTTCGGCGTGCTTCCGCGCTCTGTAGAAGCCACTTGGGGCGCGGAATGGAAAAAGGCCGCCGTTTTGTATTACGACCGTACAGCCGCCATCAGCTTCTCAGGCGAGCATCTGGCCTACAAACACAATTTCATGGATCTGGATTCCACCTATAAGGACAAACTCGGCGACCCGCTCCTCCGCCTCACACTCGACTGGCGCGAAAATGAGCGCAACATGGCCGACTTCGCCACTGCCAAAGCTGTCGAAATCGCTCGTGCCATGGGGGCAAAGGAGATCACTCCGTTTTCAGGCCTGCGCCATTACGATGCTACGCGCTACCAAAGCACCCACGTCCAGGGCGGCACCATCATGGGCAGCTCTCCCGAACACTCCGTCGTCAATCCGTACCTGCAACACTGGCAATTGCCCAATCTTTTTATTCTCGGCGGCTCTACGTTTCCGCAAAATGCCTCTGCCAACCCCACACCCACGATTCTCTCTTTTGTGTATCGGACTGCCGACGCGCTCGTCGATCGTTATCTCAAAAGCCCCGGCCCGCTCGCTTGATCGAACCGATCTTGGATTTTCTTTTTCCCAAAAAGTCGAGGCTCAGCGCGGACGTGTGGTCAGGCCGGCTTGTTTCCAGAGCTTTTCCCATTGCCAGATACCGGGAGTTTTGTCGAGGACACGGTAGCCGAGTTGGTGGGCCTGCATCAGAATCTGGCCCCGATGATGGGCTTCGTGCGCGAACATATAAGCGAACATAGTCCCTCCCGCGGGCCACGTTGGCATCCAACTGTCACGAGAAAACGTTGAAATGCGACGGTTTGGAACGGCCGAGAGAACGTCCGACAACATGCGCTGGCATTGCGCGGCGCTTCGCTTGAGCGCGGCGGCAGCCTGCTTCCTCGTGCAGTGGTGGGGATTGAGCGGCGGCGGACACTTCAGATGCGGCGCATTCCTCTTCAGCCACTTCAGACGGCAGTTGTGCAGATGCGCGAAGATGGCCGCGATGGTCCGGCCACCGCCGGCTTGACCCGGCGCCTGGACGCGCCACGCACGAGGATCCAGATTGGAGAGGATGAGCTGGTTCATGGCGTCGTTGCTTGCGTACGTTTCGAGCAGGCTATCGCGAATTTCGGCAAGCGCCGCGAGTGACTGGAGTGCCATGAAAGCTCCGCCAACTTACAATTGCACTGCTTTAAGGAATCACCACCCTGACGGATACCCGTTCGCCTTATTCTGCTCGTCGAGCCACTTTTTTAGCGGGGCAAAATAATCCGCGAGCGCTGAGGCGTCCATCTGCTTCTCGCCTGTCAATGCTTCCAGCGCTTCCGGCCACGGCTTGCTCTGCCCCATCGACAGCATCTTGTTCAACTTCTCTCCCGCCGCTTTGTTCCCATAAACCGAACACCGATGCAGCGGCCCCGTGTACCCGGCTTCGCGGCACAGCGCCCTCTGAAACTGAAATTGCAGGATGCGTGCCAGAAAATACCGCGCGTAGGGAACATTTCCCGGTACGTGGTATTTCGCTCCGGGATCAAAATCCGCTTCCGTCCGGACCACCGGCGGCGCAATCCCTTGATACTTCGTGCGGAGATCCCACCATCCTTTGTTGTAGTCCTCGGGCTTCACCTGTCCGCTGAATACTTCCCACCGCCACTTGTCCACCAGCAGCCCAAACGGCAGAAACGCCACCTTCTCCAGCGCTTGCTGCAGGAGATAGTCGATGTCCCCCGACGCCGGCGGCACCGTCTCGATCAGTCCAATCTGTTTCAAGTACTCCGGTGTGACGGACAGTGCGATGGTGTCCCCCACCGCTTCGTGAAATCCGTCATTCGCGCTGTTTTGAAAGAACGGCGGCTGCGTGTTGTACGCCCGCTGATAAAAATTGTGTCCCAGCTCATGGTGAATCGTCCGGAAGTCCTCTTCCCGGATTTGAATGCACATCTTGACCCGCAGATCGTCTTTCGAATCCACGTCCCACGCGCTCGCATGGCACACCACGTCGCGATCCGTCGGCTTCGTGAAAAGCGACCGTTCCCAGAACGTTCTCGGCAGCGGCGCAAATCCCAGCGACGTAAAAAACCCTTCGCCGTATTTCACCATGCCCTTCGCATCCGTCTTGCGCTCCTGCAAAATCTTAGTCAGGTCGTAACTTTGCGCCGGCTTCGGCGAATCCATCAGCGAATAAACGTTGTTCCACTCCTGGCTCCAGATGTTTCCCAGCAAATGCGCCGGAATCGGCCCATGCGCCGGCACCAGTTCATTTCCATATTTTTTCCGCAATTGCCCGCGCACGTACGCGTGCAGCGACAGATACAGCGGCTTCAGCTGCTCCCACAGCCGGTCTTCCTCTTTTGCAAAGCCATCCGGCGGCATGTCGTAGTTCGAACGCCACAGCGCTCCCACGTCCGCGTACCCCATCTCGCGCGCACCCGCGTTTCCGAGCTCCACCATTCGCGCATACCGTTGCCGCATGGGCGCGCCAATCGCATGCCATCCCACCCACGCGCGTTTCAGCTCCTCCGCGTCGCGGCTCTCGGCCAACAATTTCTCAACCGCCGTCACGTCCAGGCACTTGTCCTTATCGCCCTCCGGGCACCACTTCCCTTTTCCGTAGTCGCCATCCAGCGACGCCAGGATTTGCGCCAGCTCTTTCTGCGCTTTTGGGTCATCCGGTGCCGGAAATCCCGTCGCCAATTCCAGCAGCAGCCTCTTGCGCGCGAACTCCGGCGAAAGCTTTACTCCATCAAAGCGGTGCGCCTGCTTCGCATATTTCGTGCTGGCAGTGTTCACCACCTCGCTTGCATCGGCCGCGATCTGCTCCGTATCTTCTGTAATGAAATTCTCCTGCACCCATGACGCCCGCGAAGCCTTCAGTCCCAGTTCGAACAACTCTTTCTCCGCGTCTTCGATAAACTTCTGCGCCTCTTCGGCCGTCGGCGCTGCTTTCTTGCCGCCATCTTTGGCGGTAGGCTGCTGAGCCCTGCCCACTGCGGTCAAAAGCAAAACCGTCACTGCACACACAACGACAATGCCACGCTTCATCGCTTCTCCTTTACGCGCTGACCTTCCTGGTCTTGCTCACCACTTCAGCCAACACCACCAACGCCCGCTCGATTCCTGCCCGGTCCACATCGCAATGCGTAACCATGCGCACCAAATGCACCGCCGTGTCCTGCGCCCACACGCCCTGCGGATACAGCGCATCACACAGCTCCACCGCCGTCTTCCCCGTTTTCGAACAGTCGAAAATCACAATGTTCGATCGCACCTTCTTCGGATCGATCTTCAATCCCGGAATCTCCGCAATGCCCTCCGCCAGACGCTTGGCATTCTCGTGATCCAGATGCAGCCGCCCAGGCGACTTCTCCAGCGCAATGAGTCCCGCCGCCGCAATCACTCCCGCCTGCCGCATCCCCCCGCCAAACATCTTGCGATACACGCGCCCCTTCTCGATAAACGCCTTCGACCCCGCAATCATCGACCCCACCGGCGCTCCCAATCCCTTCGACAAACAGAACATCACCGAATCCACTTTCCGCGTCATCCCCGCGACATTTTCTCCCAGCGCCGTTGCCGCATTAAAAATCCGTGCGCCATCCAGATGCACCTTCAACCCCGCCGCATGCGCATGATCGCAAATTTCCTCCAACTGCGCGGTCGGATACACCGTCCCACCCCACATATTCCCCGTATTCTCCAAACACACCAGCGCCGTCTGCGAATCGTAATAAATCTTCGGCCGGATCACCGCCTCCACTTCCGTCCACGTCAGCAGCCCACCCTCCGCCCGCGCCACCCGCGGCATGCACCCCGCAATTGCCGACATCGACGCCAGCTCGTACAAATTCACATGGCTGCGCTCTTCGCAAATCACCTCGTCCCCATGATGCGTCCACATCTTGATCGCAATCAGGTTCCCCATGCACCCGGTCGGCACAAACAGCGCCGCTTCTTTCCCAAAAATTTCCGCCGCACGCCGTTCCAGCCGGTTCACCGTCGGGTCTTCCCCATAAACGTCATCTCCGACCTCCGCCTCCGCCATCGCCCGCCGCATCTCCGCCGTCGGCCGCGTCACCGTGTCGCTCCGCAGATCCACCACGCCCGCCGGAATTTTTCCCGCCTCTCCCACCTGATCCGGATCCACCCGCTGATTCCCCTTCGCCACCGTGTAACTCATGTTTCTCTCTTTTCCCTTCTTCTCTGTGACCTCTGTGCTCTCCGGCCTCTGCGTTCTCTGTGTTGATTCTTCCTCTTTCTCTGCCCTCCGCGCTCCTTAGCGTACTCAGCGTCTCTGCGTTATCTTTTTCTCTCTCTGTCCCTCTCCGTTCTCTTGCTTCCCTACCTCATAAGTTCCACAAATACTTCGTTGCAAACCGCAAGTCGATCGCTCGCCAGCCTCACCACTCCCCCCGCTCGTTCCACGAACCCCGCCGAAGCCAGCGGATCAAACCGCCCCGCCAAACTCACACCATACTCCCGCTCGATCTGCGCGAGATCGATTCCATCCAGTTGCCGCAACCCGAGAAACAACTCCTCCTCCAGCGCGCTCTCCGCCGTCAACTTCTCGTGCTGC
>Ga0207152_1067_pt1 | contig 22661 bp, 23 predicted proteins | sample Alteio_BWMinHeat_30_FD_153590 | JGI IMG/M metagenome (GOLD analysis project Ga0207152, IMG submission 153590) | Enriched cells from forest soil in Barre Woods Harvard Forest LTER site, Petersham, Massachusetts, United States -... | ecosystem: Environmental > Terrestrial > Soil > Temperate forest >... | reverse complement strand
GATGATGCCATCGTCCGAGATCTTCAGTTGCAAGCGCATGACGTCGCCGCATTCCGGTGCGCCGACAAGCCCCGTTCCGACATTCGGATCGTTCGGGTCCATCGTGCCCACATTGCGCGGGTTCGAATAGTGGTCTAAAACCTTATCTGAATAAGCCATAAATATCTCTTCTTTCTATCTGTTTTTTACGAGTAAAAATCTATTTTGTGTCATTGCGAGCCGGACTTTAGTCCGGCGAAGCAATCCCCTGAATCGTGGTAGAAAACGACGGTCTACAATCTATCAGGGGATTGCTTCGTCCCCGCCGCGGCGGGTTCCTCGCAATGACACGAGAAAATCACTTCTTCAGCCACGGCGGCGTCACTTTTGCTCCTGCCGGCGCGGCTCCTGTTGATGCCGGAGCAGCTGCACTTGCCGGTTTTGGCGCCGCTGGAGCTGCTGCTGGCTTTGGTGCTGCCGGAGCAGCGGCTTTCGGAGCCGGTGCAGGCGCTGCAGCTTTTGCCGGTGGCATCTCGCCCGGTAATTCGCCGTTTAATCCGCCTTTTGTATTGCCTGTCTTGCTTGCTACAAGCTCAGGGAAGTTCAGTACAAATCCTTGCGGATTCACTTTCTTGAAAATTCCTTTACGCTCAAAAGCTCTGGCAACTTCCTCTGCCATTTTCACGGCATCGGTATCGCGAATCGTTTTGCCTTGCCTATCCTCGAAATAATCCTGGATCGAATACTGCACATCGCGCAGGAACACATTCGAGTTATGAAACACCGGCTTATGAATCTCCCGCATGTAGCTGAAAAGCTCGTACGGATAATCGATAAATACGTCTGCTGTCGGCATAATTTTTATTGTTCGTGAAAGAAGATACAAAAATACGAATCTTCTTTGCTGTGTCATTGCGAGGAGGGCTTTAGCCCGATGAAGCAACCCCCTTCATAGCAGTAGACTGTAGCTTTCTACGATCTATCAGGGGTTTGCTTCGTCGTCCCTACGGGACTTCCTCGCAATGACACCCTAATTAGTGCGCAGCCCACTCTACACTTTTCAAATCTATTCCTTGCTTTGCCATCTCATAGAGCGGCGACATCTCGCGCAAGTGTAATACTGCTTTGATGACATCATTAGCGGTATACTCGATCTCTTCATCGGTCGTGAATCTTCCAATGCCGAAACGGATCGATGTATGTGCCAGATCTTCGCCGACGCCAAGTGCCTTCAATATATAGCTCGGCTCGAGACTTGCCGATGTGCAGGCAGAGCCCGAACTGACAGCAATATCCTTAATGCCCATCATCATGGCTTCGCCTTCGACGAACGCAAAACTGATATTCAGATTTCCTGGCAAACGCCACTCCGGTTTTTTGAGCGGATCCGGTCCGTTAATATAGAGCTCATCAAGCGCCGCAGTAAGCGTCTTCCACAGTTTATCGCGCATGCCCTGGATCTTCGGCACCTCGACCGGCATATCGGTAATGCAAAGCTCGAGCGCTTTGGCTAGTCCCACAATACCCGGAACATTCAGCGTCCCCGAACGCATGTTGCGCTCATGTCCGCCGCCATCCATTTGCGCTGCAAGTTTCACGCGCGGATTTTTCTTGCGTACATAAAGAGCGCCGACGCCTTTCGGTCCGTAAATTTTATGACCTGAGAGCGATGCCAGATCGACATTCATTCTCTGCACATCGAATGGTACTTTGCCGATTGACTGCGTCGAATCGGTATGAAAGAGCACACCCTTTTCATGACAAATTTTTCCGATCGCTTCGATATCCTGCAGCACGCCGATCTCGTTATTAGCATGCATGATCGTAACGAGGATCGTCTTATCGGTTATAGCTTCTCGAAGCTGATCGAGATTTATAAAACCTTCCTTATCAACTGTCAGATATGTTACCCGCGCGCCTTTGCGTTCGAGAGCCTTGCAGGTATCGAGCACAGCCTTGTGCTCGGTAGTGCACGTTATGATGTGGTTGCCTTTGGAGGCATACATCTCGGCAATGCCTTTGATGGCAAGATTATCCGATTCCGTTGCGCCGGATGTAAATACGATCTCCTTCTCATCCGCGCCGATGTATTTCGCAATTGTATTACGCGCCCAATCCACGCCTTCTTCAGCCTTCCAGCCGAAGCTATGATTGCGGCTTGCAGCATTACCATAGATATCAGTAAAATACGGCATCATCGCATCAAGTACACGAGGGTCAAGCTTCGTTGTGGCGTTATTATCTAAATATATTGGTGTCTTTACCATGTTAATCTTTTAAAAACTTTTTCTATCTGTGTCATTGCGAGGAAGGAGCGAAGCGACTGACGAAGCAATCCCCTGATATATGCCTGACAGTTACTTTCTACAATCTATCAGGGGATTGCTTCGTCGTCCCTACGGGACTTCCTCGCAATGACACCTAAAACTTCACAGCAATTCCGCTATCGTCATTTTCCCTACGGATTCCTCCATGCGCATCTGCAGTTTATTCATCGGGTCTTTGATCGTGCAATTCTCGAACATCGAGCATTGCTCGTGAACCCCATCTGCCGACATGCATTCGGTGATATTCGCATCTTCATCCAGCGCATGCATCACGCGCGAGAGATTCACAGAGCCAGGCGAGATCAACAGTGCATATCCGCCATGCGAACCCATCGAGGAATCGATAATGCCGTCGCGCTTGAGCGATTGCATCACTTTCGCAAGCAGATCGTAGGGAATGTTACGCGCACTAGATATCTCACGCGTCGTAGCATTGCCGCTCTTTGCCAAGTGCTGCAATGCCATCAATCCGTATTCCACTCGCTTCGAAAGCCTGAACATTTTTTTGAATTGTGAATTGTGAGTTTAGAATTGTGAATCGTTTTTCTTTCTCAATTCCCAATTCAACATTCTCAATTCCGACTAAAATAGTCCTATTTTTTAACTTAATAAAAGGCTCACCTTACGAGCCGAGTATGTAAACGTAATTTTGGGGGGAGAGGTTTCGGAAAGCTTAACAAAAATCACCCACGGCTACATCGCTCAGCTTAACACCGCAAATCCATATCCTGAAATATTTTGAGGAATTTGGACTTATGAAACACTGTTCAGACCTGAATGGCGAAACAGAATTCAAAAGAATTAGAGTTTGATGTAGCTCTTTCATTCGCCGGAGAAGACCGTACATACGTTCAAAGGGTTGCCGAGTACTTGCGTGCTGAGGATGTGAGCCTCTTCTATGATCAGTTCAATACTGTCGACCTTTGGGGAAAGAACCTTCTGGTCGAATTACCTTTGATCTTTTCATCTGACCGCTCAAGAATGGTGGTAGTGTTTGCTTCCGAAAACTATAAAAAGAAGATATGGACAAAATCCGAATTGCAGAGCGCGATCCTTTCATCTCTAAAAAGTGATAGAGAATTCTTACTCCCGGCGCGTTTCGATGATGTTACAATCCCTGGTCTCAGTGATAGTATTGCATGGGTTGATCTTCGAAGCATCAAGCCAGAAAAGCTAGGGGCAATGATTGTTGAAAAACTTACCGGAGTCGCGAAGTCAACCGAAACGGAGAAAGCCAGACAAAGACAACCAGTAAAAGCGAGTGGTGCAAAAACTCTTAAACATCGTCTTGCGATGAAAAAGAGAATCGAGAAGGACTTTGTAGAACAGCCTTCAGGCCCACATGATATTCGGAGCCGACGAGAGAGAATTCTAGGAAATGAGATGATTCTACATGATGTAGAAGACAGCTTATACCCGGACGCTGATCCTGACAGAGCACCAAGTGGTTGGATGAAACTTGAAATGTTTGACCTATATTTTGGTGGAATCGAAGTGATCCTAAACGGGAGCCAGGGTTTAATTGATGGTAATGGTAATTGGTGCACTATTAAGTACGGAGATGAGTTTGATACCTCACGTTTCAGGGTAATTACGGTTTGGGCTATTGGCCGACTTCCATATGACTGCATCGTTGATTATGATATGGACACTGATGACTACTACCACGGGCCCCATGTCTATTGTCATTATTGGAATAATGGAAGTCCATGGGAAAGTTTTCGATTTGTATACACTGATGAGAAACATAGCTTTAAAGATTCGGGCTATCTAATTTCTTTTCAGAGGATAGAGTTGCCGGTTAGTTCATATTTTTATGGTGGTAATAAGTCTAAACTTGACCCCAAAATTGTAACACGCAGTATTGGAGTCGGCGAAAAACTCAGGATGAACGGCCATGAAGTTACAGCACAATGTGCTTACCTCGCAGCCTCATTGTACCCTAAGCGATTTAGTTCAAGGGAGTTGACTAAATACTTAGCTTCTCAATTCGATGAGCTTCATTCTAGAAAAAATAAAGGGGCACACAACCTTACTACGACAGCCTTAATGCAGAGAGGCTTGCTAAAGAAACCTTTAAGGAATCAATACGAATGGAATAACGAAGCATATCCTGTGCAAGATGCCCTTCGCGAGATAACTGAAATTATCAATGATGGTTACAATGCCAAGCCATTGCAGGTAACAGATTTTATAAAATGGATTAAAGAAAATGTAAAATAGATTGTTTGGGGGCTGATTAAATATTTGAGTTTAAATGTGATCCGGCGATGAATTCGCACTCACTTTATCGAACATAACCAAAATGGATGACGAATCAACCAATGGACCAATTGGCATATTGCCGTTCGATTTAAGGGATTTCTATAGATATTATTCTCATAATTATTTCCAGATCAGGAGAAATCTTTTGCTTGAACATTTGCATGATGTTGATGCCTATGCAAAAAAGTTTGCTCATATAGAGCCAATCGGATTAGAAGATCTGAAGTCAAATTTGAAATTAGAAATTCGAGGTGTATATTTTCAAGCAATAGAGACGCTGTTCGAGTTACTATTTGCTTTGGAAGGACAAAATGATGAGGAAATTTGGAAAACTCTTGCGAACTCTGGAACTAGTAACTACGCAAGAATAGAAGCTATTGCAAGTGGTGACCTTTCTTTTTTAGAAAAAAAAATTAAGGTAAAGTCACTAAACAATGTTGAGGCCGAAATTCCACTATTATCCTACCTTGTTTATTTCCGTTTTGCTAAAATTGAAACTGATGAGGAGTCTGAAATAGGCTTAAAAGTTATCCATTCCTTTTTAATTGCAATAGCTAAGGATTTTTCTGATAGAATTGATTACAATGCTTATAAACATGGGTTACGTTTATTTCCAACTATAAAAAAGATTAGTATCGGAGGAAAAACCAGGACTTTTGACTTTGATTTTGAAAACTCATACACCATCCTGAAGGGTAAGAAAGATTATGATGGGGATGATGATAAAGCCGATGCGAATAATGAGAACAAGAATAGATTTAGAGTTAAAACATTCGATCTCGAAAGAGATCTTCGTATGATTGAATTTTGTAGTGAATTGATCTCAAATATTATTTTGACAAGGCGTAGCGTGTATTTTCCAACTAATGAAAAGAAATTTTATTATTTTCATGAGATCAATATAGATGATTTCGTAGCGTCAAATGTCCAGGTCAGAAATTTTAACTTTGCAACAGAAAAAATTTATAGAGTTCAAAACCCGTAGTAAATTATATGAAGACAACCTTACTCTCGTTCCTACTTTTTCTCATCCCCTTCAACTTGTTCGCGCAAGTTGATAGATCGTCCGACCTATTCAGGATACTGAAAACCAATGACAGCTTATTATTCAACGTCGGTTTTAACATGCGCAACATCCACCAGTTCGATAGTCTTATCAGCGAGAACTTCGAATTTTATCATGATGAAGCCGGGATCACGACTTCAAAATCCGAATTTATTGGCACAATAAAAAAAGGGATTTTCAAACTTCCTTATAATGCGCGAAGAATATTGGACGAAAATTCTGTAAGCGTGTACCCGCTGAAAAAAAATGGCGATCTCTACGGAGCGATCCAAATGGGCACGCACCGCTTCTACGCCAAAGAACCGGATAAGCCCGAATACCTAACGAGCACTGCCAGGTTCACCCATCTCTGGCTGCTCGAAAACGGAAGCTGGAAACTCAGCCGGGCGTTTAGTTATGATCACGCGGGGAAGTAGACGTTATGAGAACCCGATATTACTTGTGAATGAGCTTTACAGTTTTTACTTGATTATTCAAAGTAGAAACTCGCAAATATAATAAGCCCTTTGGTAAATCGTGCGCATAAATTATCCATGTGCTATTTCCTTTGTCAATGTATTTTTTTATAAGATCAAATTTTTTACCAATCACATCATAAATTTCTATTGTGAGGAAAGTCGGAACATTTATCTCAATCTGCAATGATACTTGATCGGAGAAAGGATTTTGAGATACCGCAATAACGAAAATCTCATTGTTAGTTAGCTGTTGCACGTCACTCTTTCCGAGAAGAATCCCCAAACCCAAATCCTCAAGAGAGGGCAGTGTTGAATCAAACGGCGTTTTAAGTGGATTCACTACAGTATCCAACCAACTACTATATCCATATTGCCATGTATTTGGGATCAATAAAGAATCAAAATATAAACTATCCATAAGGCATTTCTTGGAATCGACCATGTACTTCATAACTGTAATTTGTCCTTTCCAATTAAATTCTATTCCGCAATTATCCTTAGAAAGTTGCCGAACAATTGTAAAAACGTCACTGCAATAAAAATTCGAGTCGTTTGTGAGGTAGAGTACGTTTTTCAACCACTCTATAAATTCCTTAAATCGACAAGGATCAGAAGACCTGTAATAATTATACTCGCTCAGGTCTGAAAATTCGTAAATCTCAGGACCCCATCCGGCGCAATGTTCTACAAATGCTTTTCCTAGATCGTATGCTGCCTGGGTCTTAGCAATACCATCTAAAGATCTTTGATAATTTTTGCATGAAGCAGTATCTATAGGTTGACAAAAAATATTCGCTGTATGGATTACGAAAAATATTCCCCAAAATATAGTCTTTTTTATTTTACTCATGATTTCTCCTATATACATAAGTCACTTGAGATTGCATTTGGTTACAAATAATAATTCGGGGATATCAAATTTGCCCTTTTTCGGTGGTCCAGCTTAGTCCCGCAGGGGCGGAATAGGAATAAATAGTAGCTTTAACCACTGGAGTAACAGAATTCCGAGTCTGAAAGGACAACAGATTTAATTTCCTGGAACGTTTTCTGCAGAATACGCATTATGCGTATTGCATTTTGCGTAGTCTGTAAATCTTATGAATCCATTTAGTTATGGCGGCGTTGTCGATGGTGAGGACTTCTGTAATCGCACTCGCGAGCTTGCCGATATTTCCGCTTCGATGAAGAACGGCGAGCGGCTTTTTGTCTATGCCGAGCGGCGTACCGGCAAGACATCTCTCGTCCTTCGCGCTGCTAAAACGCTTCCGGCCTCGTCTTATATTCCGATCTATATCGATCTCTGGGCAACATCGGACGAGCGTACATTCGCCGAAGCCTTCGCACGCTCGCTTGCTACTTCGTCAGAAACACGCGCTTCCAAAATACTCGAAGCTGCAAAAATGTTTTTTGGCAGGTTCGTCCCGGCTCTCAGTCTTGACGATGCAGGAAAGCCGGTCCTGAAATTCGAAGCAGGAAATACGCCACTATCCGAGCAGGATCTCGATGAAGTTCTTGCTGCGCCCGAGCGTCTTGCGAAAAAGAAGAAGAAGTTTGTTGTCGTCATCTTCGACGAATTCCAGCGCATTGCCGATTATCCCGATGATACGCTCGAGCGCCGCCTGCGCAGTATCATCCAGCATCATAAGCATGTCTCCTACATATTTCTGGGAAGCCGGAAGCATATCATTCAAAAACTTTTTTTAAACAGCCGCAGTCCGCTCTACCGTTCGGCCGGGCACTATCCGCTGGTGATGATTGCCCTCGAGCACTGGAAGCCGTTTATCACCGCCAAGTTTCGCGCCACCGGGAAAAAGATCGGTGCCGAAGTGATCGCCTCGCTTGTTGCGCTGACCGAAGGACATCCGTTTTACACACAGCATCTGGCGCATACGCTCTGGGATATCACCGAAAAGGGAAAATCGGCAGCGGAGAAAGATCTGACTGCCGCGCTCGACACGGTACTCGCGCGTGAGCATTATGGCTACTCGAGCTCATGGGAATTATTGACGCCGACACAACGGCGGTTGCTGCTCGCTCTTGCTGATCCGGAGTATCCGGCGATCCCGCTCTTCTCCGGTGAATTCGTGCGAAGGTTCAACTTCCGTTCCGTCTCCACCGTCCAGCGCGCGATCTCGGCGCTCACCAATAAGGATTTTATCGATCAGGCGGAGGACCGGTTTATTATCTCCGATCGCTTCTTCAAACTGTGGCTACAACGGGTTGTTTCATAATAGATTGCAGACTACGCATGATGCGTAATGCATCGTGCGTAGTCTGCATTGCCGGAACCCACCTGCAAAAAAAATACATAGAGCGCGCCCTTTATTTTCATAGAAAACTTCTCTATAATCACACACGTTTAGCCTAATAATAATACAAATTCAAAATGAAAATTACCCCATTTCCTCTCCTACTACTTCTCATACCCATTAACTTGCACGCTCAAGTTGATATATCCTCCGATCTTTTCCGGACGCTGAAATCCAAGGACAGTTTATTATTCAATGTTGGTTTTAATAAGGGTGACATCAACCAATTTGATAGTCTCCTCAGTGAAAACTTTGAATTTTATCACGACGAGAATGGGATAACATCTTCAAAAGGAGCATTTATTTCCAAGATAGCGAATGGTCTTTTTAAGCTAAAGTATATTCCGCGGAGAGCATTGGATGAAAATTCTCTCAGTGTTTATCCATTAAACAAAAATGGCGTTCTCTACGGAGCGCTCCAGATGGGAGTTCACCGATTTTATGCCAAAGAACCGGATAAGCCCGAGTACCTAACCAGCATAGCCAAGTTCACCCATCTCTGGCTGCTCGAGAACGGCAGCTGGAAGCTCAGCCGAGGGTATAGTTATGATCATAAGGAGAAATAGGGAATCAGTCATCCCTATTAATCAAGAAGAGTTTCGCTGAATCCTGCCCGGATCATTGCATTCTTAATTCCTTGCAGTACTTTAGGTGTGTCCAACCGCGTCGCCACCGGAACATCTTTTGCACTCATCAATTGTAATAAAATATCAGAATCATTTCCTATAAGATCCAGGCATTGTTCGTAGACACCATTAGGTCCTTCTTCAAGCGGATTATGTGCTTCGAGGATGGTTCGAATTGCGTGTGCAATTTTCGGAGTAGGTGCCGGCACAAGCAAGGAAGCTAAGGCACCGTGATCGAGTCGGAGTTTCGCAGCCAATTGTAAAGGCTCGCCACCCCGAAGTTTCTGCGCTAAAGGTAGAAGTATTTTCTCTTCCATGCCGATATGCTTGAGTAAGCCCTGACGGAACCCGTCATAACTTTCGTGATCGATATGTTCCTGATCAGCAAAAGCCTTATCGAGAAGCTTATCTAGTCTTTTGTGATCAGCTTCCATGAATTCGCGCACATTCGTGAGACTCTTTATATCTTCCATAAGCGGTGAATGAAACATACAATGTCTTTATAGATTCCTCGCGAAACCGTTAAATATTTACACGAGTGTAAAATTTTTTTCCGGTTTCAACTGCAAAAGTTTGGTTTCCAGCCTTTTTTGAAGGATTTATAATTTGGTACAAAATTTATACCTGATATAATCAACATAAGGGAAGGAACATATACTAATGATGATCGAGGAAAAATCTTTACGGGATATCGTGCTTGATAATGCGGCAACTGCGTCGGTACTAGAGAAGTACGGCCTGGATTTTTGCTGCAAGGGCGGACTGAGCCTGCAATTGGCTTGTGCTACTAAGGCGATAGACTCGAATCTGGTCATGAATGAATTATCACAAGTTGGACAAGACGAATCTGCGCAGCGCATACATTTATGGGATCTGCCTTTTCTTATCGACTATATTATTAACAACCATCATGCATACGTACGACGCCAAACTCCCGTACTATTTATTCATTTGGATAAAATTGCGCGCGTACACGCAGCATCTCATCCCGAATTTAAGGAAGTAGAGAAAATTTTCAGAAAGGTCGGAGAAGATTTACAACATCACATGGTAAAAGAGGAGCGGATGCTTTTCCCGGCCATTAAGATGCTATCTGCAAGCAGATCACAGAGAAAAACGTTGCCACAAATGCCATTCGGCAGCATTACTGCGCCTATCTCCATGATGATATCAGAGCATGAAACTGCAGGCGAAGAACTAGCAGAGATTCGCAGTCTCCTTCATGATTACACTCCGCCGGATGACGGGTGCACAACCGTTCGGGTAACATATCAGGAATTGGCGGATTTTGAAAAAGATCTTCATAAGCATGTCTTTCTGGAAAATTCCGTGCTGTTTCCAAAAGCGACCGCACTGGAAAAAGAAGTTGAGTTTCCGCAAAATACACTTGCCCAAAATTGATAAGGGAACTGCCTCTGATTACCACCGTAGTTAGTACTACTATTTATGAAATCAAAATTATTATTTTGTATACTGATCATTCTCGCCGTCGGCGCCGGAGCTTTTTTCTTCGGTCAAAAGAGAGCGGCAGATAAATATCATGTCATATCCGGTTTTGCCTGGGATAAAGATGAATGGGCGAATCGTACGAAGGGTATTCGAACCAGTTATAATCCCGATCACGATCTCAATGCAGAGACGCTTACACTTGTGCCTGGCGATGAACGCTGGCTTGATTTCATGTTTTGGTGTTTTAATAATAAGCTTGCTGAGCATCAGGTCGAAGCATATGGAGGTACCGAATGGGACGGACCAAAGGGAGGCGTAATATTCCATTGGGCGCCCGGTTCCAGGTGGGAAACGCATACTCTTGCAAGTTTCGGGTTTACGATCGGACATACGGTCGGCGAGCATGAATGGAAAGATACACAATTCCCTGAGTTTTTTGAAAAATTCGGTGGAACGTATGGTATTAATGTCAAAGATCGTCTTGCAGAAATCGATACATCATCTCCGAACGGTTGGGTAGAATTTTTGGAATATTGCGGGGGACCGAACAGCCCGTATTACCGATACTTATTCCATCAGGAAGCAGTAGTGGATCCGATACGCGAACGAATATATTTAATTGGCGGACAAGGTGTCGCTTTCGAATATACGTATGAACGCTACTATCATGAACTTCGTGAAGTACTGACCGATGCAAAGGCATTCCAATTCTTCCAGATGTATGATCTGTATGGACCCGGATTTGCATGTATGACGGGATGGGCAAAAAATAAATTATCTGCGCAATTGCACGGATTTTCCTTCACCGATGATACAAGCAAGTGGACGACGAAACCCGGTGTTGCAAAAGCAGTGAAATACAATCCTAATCCGGAGCTTCCGAAAGTACCGAAGATGCGCGAGTTTAGCTTTGCTACCGCAGGGCAGGATATCTACCGAAAGCAATGCACTCCCTGTCACGGGGTGAATGGCGACGGCAAAGGATTTCTTGCAGCCGGGTTCGATGTCAAACCCCGGGATTTCCGTCAGGGACAATATAAATTCCGTTCGACACCAAGCGGAACACTGCCGGCCATAAGTGATGTGGAGCATATTATTCGTGTCGGAGTACCGGGAGGAACAATGCCTGCATGGGGCGAATTTCTGTCGAAAGAAGATATTCATAATGTTGCAGTCTATTTGACAACATTTTCCGAGCGATTCCTGGATGCCTGGAATTCCAAGAAAGAGCCGGAGATTCTTCCGGTATCGCCGGAGCCTGCAAATCTTGCATCTCTGGCAGCACGAGGGAAAGAATTGTATATTCAGGCACAATGCACGAAATGTCATGGTGAAACCGGCGTGGGTAATGGCCCTTCAGCCCCGGATCTGAAAGATATATGGGAAAATCAGATACGCGCTGCAGATCTTACTTATAAATGGCAATTTAAAAATGGACATGCGCCGCGGGATATTTACCGCACCTTCAATGGAGGATTGAACGGCACTCCTATGCCATCCTATAAGGATATGTTTGCATCTGAAGAAGATAAGTGGGCGCTCGTTGCATACGTTCTTTCGCTTTCTCCAAATGAGCGGCCGGTTCTTCATCTGAAAGAATACCGGAGCAAGTTTGCTTCAGTCATTGATTCGAACGGTATTGTACGGAGGTAGTATGTTCAGTAATCTAAGTATTAAAATCATCGCAACCGTGAGTGCAGTGCTGCTTGTATCTGCGGCTTTGACAATGTATTTCATCCAGCAGAGCTTTGGCGCTGAAACAGCCTGCAAGGTGACAGTTGGTGGAAAGCAAAACCCCTGCCAATGTACTCAGCGCCTTGAACGCTGAAATAAATACAGTAACATTCCAATTGTGACCCACTACTCGGAATTTAATCAACCAACTCCGCTTCGCCTTGGAGAATCTCCGGCTTGAAAATGCGGAGGAGTTTTAACTATTTTCCGTCGAGTATTTTTTGTTTCTCCCGTTCGTATTCGTCTTTTGTCAGCGTCCCTTCGTCATAGAGTTTCCTGGTCTCACGTAATGCCTCTGCTTTATCTTTTGTCAGCGAAGTTTTTACCGCCGGATCATCCGAAACGCTTCCTGCCGGTCGTAATTCGTATGTATGATCGGGATTGTATTGCATCGTCCACAAGAAAGGAACAAGGACAAATATGCCGCCGATGATTGCACCGACATCAGCCCGTTCGCTGCGAACCAGGGTGGTACGGAAAGGTGCATAGCCCTCCAGTTCTAACCTAAGCGGCGTGGAGGATCCGACGATCTTCGTATCTGAGTAGGAATAAGGAGTAGTCCCTTTATATTGTTCATCCATATAAAGCTTTGCTCCTTCAGGCTTGCTCGAAATCATTGTCGTACTCGAACAGCCCGGAAGAATAAAAAGAACAATGCCGGCGGAAAGAAGAAGAATGGAGAGTTTCATGATTGTCTAAGTAATAGTTTGAAGATGCAAAGACACGGAATCAACCACCCCGTAACCTCCGCTTCGCCGAGGCGAGGGAAGGGGTCGGGTGGAAATAAAAACCCTGTCAACAGTGTGTCTTTTACTCTATTTCTAATATGCATATATTCATATAGTTGCAGACTACGCAGAATGCGTATCGCACTTTGCGTAGTGTGCTTATGAGATTACTTGCGTTTGCAGTTTACGTAAAGAGAAATATTATTTCCTCTCGATTCTATATAATTAAATGACGTGCTATCCCCAGAAAAATAGAGACCTCCGGAGAAATCGGATCTTTTACTGGTGGTATCGAGAACCTGATACCCGTCACCACAGTCCGGGCAAAGAAAGTATTTTCCAGTGAGGCTCAGGACTTCCTCTGTAGAATCATTCGTAATTGTCCCTAGTAAGATAGAATCCGCTTTTGTTAGGACCGCGATGCAAGAATCCGTTACATTTAAATAAGTCCATGTTCCCGTAAACGTGCCTCCCATCATATACCTTGGGTTGCGTTGTGGAAATACGTGATTCCCAGATGGATTGTTTGGGTGACTACTACAGCCAAAAAGCAGGATCAATGCAGATGAAATAAAGATGAGTTTCATATACAATAAGTAACACGTTTTAGCAATAAAAGTTAGATTATAAAGTGATAGAATCTATGGCTGCAAACAAATATAAATATTTTCACAAAAAGGAAACAAGATAGGGTGCACGAATATAGTGCAAATCCTTCATTTTAGTCCAGAAAGGCAAATTTACTGTTTTTTTTGAACTATTTTCACTCGTTGGGAACTTATCCTATGATTTATATGTTGTATGACGTTGAAGATCAATTCATCTTTCTATTATCTCGTCATTTTGTCAGCCGGGTAAGCTGACTTCAAATCCCGCCGGTAAAGGAGAAATTATTGGGCAATAGAGAGTCAAATCAGACTGATATGAAGAGGCTTCACATTTTCCCTTGATTCCGGTTTTCGGTTTTTTTCCTTGGTCGGAGATTAAACCGATGCCGGAAGATGGGATAAACATTAACTATCCACAGTAATAAGGGATTTATCCGACCATCAACAATCCGACCATCAACAATCCGACCACGACCATCCGACCAATAAATTATCCGACCTATTTTTGTTCATTGAAAATTTAAACTGCTTACAATAAGCATCGTTCGGAGCATTTCCCACTTGCTTCGTGTTTTACCACGCTTAGTAAAAAGTTGACAGCTGCGAGACCACGGTTAACAGTGAGTTCTCGGCTGTCAGCTGTTTACTTGTCAACTACACGACCGAATGACGCTCGACCATATCAGGAATTTCTGTATTATTGCGCACATCGACCATGGTAAATCCACCCTGGCGGATAAGCTATTGCTGGAAACCAAGACTATTGCCGTGCGCGAAATGGAATATAATCAGGTCCTGGACGATATGGATCTCGAACAAGAGCGGGGGATCACGATCAAGCTTCATGCGATCATGATGAAATATCATGGTGGCGATGGCAAGGAGTATATCTACAATATGGTAGATACTCCCGGTCATGTGGATTTTACGTACGAAGTTTCCCGGTCGCTTGCTGCCTGTGAAGGTGCTATTCTTGTTGTCGATGCTACGCAAGGCGTTGAGGCGCAGACAATCACGAATCTTTATCTCGCGATCGATGCAGGACTGGAAATTATCCCGGTTCTGAACAAGGTCGATCTGCAATCGGCGATGATCGAGGAAGTTTCAAATCAGATCATCGAACTTATCGGCTGCAAAAAAGAAGATATTCTTCTTGCGAGTGCGAAAGCGGGTATCGGAATTCCCGAAGTTTTAGAATCAATACGTCTCCGAGTCCCTCCGCCAGAAGGCGATCCTGAGGGAACGCTTCGCTGCCTCATTTTCGATTCGCTTTTTGATTCCTATCGAGGTTCGATCGTCTATTTACGAGTTTTCGATGGCACGATTTCCGAAGGTGACGAGATCATGTTCATGCATAGCCGGATGAAGTACCGCGTTGAAGAAGTTGGTACGCTGCGTCTTGGCAGGGAACAGAAAAAATCGTTATTAGCCGGTGATGTTGGTTATCTGATCGCTGGAGTAAAGAATGTAAAGGAGACTCGCGTCGGCGATACGGTTACTTCATTCCGTAACCCTGCGCCAGAGGCGATATCCGGATTCAAGGAGTCGAAGCCGATGGTTTTTGCCGGACTGTATACGCAGAATGCCGAAGCGTACACCGAACTTCGCGACTCGCTCGATAAACTGACGCTCAACGATTCCTCGCTTGCATTCGAACCGGAAACATCAGTTGCGCTCGGCTTCGGATTTCGTTGCGGATTTCTTGGGCTGCTCCACATGGAGATCATTCAGGAGCGCCTCGAACGGGAGTTTAATCAGAGTCTTGTTACTACCGTTCCGAACGTAGAATACAAAGTGATGACGACTTCCGGCGAAGTTGTCGTTGTAGATAATCCTTCTGCGATGCCGCCTCCGGGTCATATCGAGTATATCGAAGAGCCGTATGTGAAAGCGCAGATCATCGTCCCGTCTGAATATGTCGGAGCGATCATGAAGCTTGCAACCGAGCGCCGTGCCGTCTACAAAACGACAACATATCTCGATGCCACTCGCGCCGATATTCAATATGAATTCCCGCTTTCAGAAATTATTTTCGATTTCTACGATAAGCTGAAATCCATTTCTCGCGGTTATGCATCGCTCGATTACGAATTTTTGGAGTACCGCCAGTCCGAGCTTGTGAAACTGGATATTCTGCTAAATGGCGATCCTGTCGATGCCTTCAGTACGATAGTTCACAAAGATAAGGCATTCGAATGGGGTAAAAAATTGTGCACGAAACTTCGGCAGCTGATCCCTCGTCACATGTTCGAAGTTGCGATACAGGCTGCGATCGGAGCAAAGATCATTGCGCGCGAAAGCGTAAGTGCCTTACGTAAAGATGTAACAGCGAAATGTTATGGCGGCGATATATCGCGTAAGCGTAAGCTGCTGGAGAAACAGAAGGAAGGCAAAAAGCGTATGAAGCAAGTCGGTAAAATCGAAGTGCCGCAGGAAGCTTTCTTAGCGATATTACAAATAACGGAGTAGTCATCTGGTGATGAAAAGCAGTGTTTTTTTAATTTTGCTGTTTTTTCCGCTGGTAACTTTTGCTCAATATGAAGCAAGGGACTCGGCAAAACCAGGGTACATTTGGAATCAAAAGGAACAAGAGGCTGCTGTTGATACTGATATCATCGAAGCAAATGCATCGAAGAATTACATTCCTGCAATTCGGAAAATAGTACAGGCGATTAATACAAATCCGGGTTACAAAACAAAAACGTTAGAGAATGATGAGTTTATTGGCTTCGGGGATAACGGAAGCGCTTTGACAGGCTATTTCAAAAATGGCGAGTTGACAAAAATGAATGTGTGGGTGGGATTATCCCACTGCATCGTAACGATCGAATATTATATGGATCATGGAAAGCTCATTTTTGCATTCGAGCAGTTAAGAGCTTTTCCTTATGTTGACAAACCGGATACTTCATATTTCGATTATGACCATCCACATATCGCACTCGAAAGTAGATTTTATTTTCAGGACGGAAAATTAATAAAAAAGATTTCAACGGGTGAGCCTGAATGCACTACGGCTCCTTCCGCGTCAACATTACTCGCAGATTCCAAAGAATATTCCGCATTACTACTTAAATAAATCATAATGGCAAAAAACGAGCCGAAGTCTAAAACATTAGAAGAACTCCGCAAAGAAGGGGCAAGCACGACAGCGCCGAAAAAGCCGGTAAAGAAAAAAGATGGATTCTGGCGCTCGCTGATCATCGCGGCTTTGATCGCTATCGGCATTCGTTCGTTTTTTATAGAAGCTTTTCGGATCCCGACCGGTTCGATGAAAAATTCGCTGCTCGTCGGTGACTACCTTTTTGTCAATAAGCTTGCCTATAGTTTCAAATCTCCAAAATATCTGCCGTTCACCAATGTCAAGATCCCTCATTTCGGATTCAATACGTTCGATGTGCATCGCGGGGATGTTGTGGTCTTTGAATTCCCGGGAAATCGCGATGAGGTTATTCCGTTTGAAAAAAATGTCAATTATATAAAGCGATGTATAGGCATTCCGGGTGATTCCATCGAGGTGCGGAATAAACAAGTGTATGTTAATGGCGCAGCGATGGTGAATCCCGAGAAAATGATCGCTACGCCGGATACGATGCCAAAAGGTCATCCCGAGCCGCAAGGCAATCTTTATCCCAGGGGAAATACTACCTGGAATCGTGATAACTACGGGCCGATCCGCATTCCTAAGAAAGGCGATGTGATCAATCTCGATGGAAATAATTTCAGCGGCTGGGAAGTCTTTATCGATAGGGAAGGACATGAGGCGAAAATGGAAGGCGGCGTTATAATGATCGATGGCAAGCCGCAAAAAACGTATACGGTAGAGCACAATTATTTATGGATGATGGGCGATAATCGTGATAACTCTCTCGACTCGCGCTATTGGGGATTTGCGCCGCTCGATAATGTCGTTGGCAGCGGTCTCTTCATTTACTGGTCTATGTTCAATCCGCCCTACGCTCCAGGGGAAGGCGACCCGGATGAAATTCAGAAATTCCATATTCGTTGGGAAAGAATTTTGAACGGAGTACATTAATCATCTGAACCATGATTTCAAGAGATTTCAAAGATTTTTGAGATTGTGAATTTTAATATCTTGTTAATCTATAAAATCTCATAAAATCAAGGTTCAGACAATGACTTCGGACTTATCTGCTTATTTTCATATTCCATTTTGCGAGACAAAATGCGTTTATTGTGATTTCTATTCTATTGAAGATAGAAGCTCTCAATCCAAATTTGTAGATCTTCTCTGTAAAGAGATGGATCTTAAAATAAAAGAGCATCCCGAGTTATTTGGCAGAAATCTTAAGACTATTTTCTTTGGCGGCGGAACACCTTCATTATTAAGTCCGAAAGAATTATCTTTTATTATTTCGCAGATAAAAAAGTATTTTATTATTGCTGACGATATAGAATTCACTCTTGAATGTAATCCCGGAACTGTCAATCATGAAAAATTATCAGGTTACAGGGAGCTTGGCGTTAATCGGCTAAGCTTCGGTGTGCAGTCATTTCATGAAGACGAATTGCAATGGCTATCTCGTATCCATAATGCCGATGATGCGCGAAATGCGATCAGGCTCGCACGTCAGGCTGGTTTTGAAAATGTCAGCCTCGATCTGATGTTCGCATTGCCCGGACAAACAAAAGAGAAATTATCGTATTCACTTGATGAAGCTCTTGCGTTAGGTACCGATCATCTCAGTGCATATAATCTCACTGTCGAAGAAGGCACGCCGCTAAACAGAATGGTCAAACTTGGGCAAGTGGGTGAGATGCCGCAGGAAGATGCGGCTGAATTATTTGAGTTCGTGCAGATAAAACTTGCAGAATCCGGATACGAACAATACGAAATTTCCAATTATGCAAAAACTCCGGAGAAACGAGCGCATCATAACCTTGTCTATTGGGATGGCTTCGCCGATTATGTTTCTTTCGGCCCTTCGGCTCATGAATTTCTTGGTGGAATGCGTGCCTGGAATATCTCCTCACTTGATCAATATGGGGCAATGATTGCCGAAGACAAACTGCCGCGCATCAATTCAGAAAGGGTCTCGCCGGGAAAGCGCAGAACGGAAGTATTATTTTGTCAACTTCGTGCAACCGGACTCGATATTCACTCATTCAACCCGATATTTAGCGAGGATATTCTCTCTCATGGTGAACTTCCGATGCTAATAGAAGAAGGAATGATCGAACATTCAGGAAATTATTTACGATTGACCAAAAAAGGATACAGGTTTTGTGATGCGGTTGTTTTACGATTGATGAAATAAAAAACGGCGCGGATCGCTCCGCGCCGTTCTGAAGCGCTGCCTGCATTCATCACCTATTCATCATTCATCATCCACAGACAGCGTTTGCCTTTCGGCATTAGCTTCAACTTTTTATTTCGAGAGGCTTCTCACTATTCATGTAGTAAGTGAGCGCACCAGATGGACATTGATTCACCTGAGCGATTATTTCCCCGGTGCCGGATTTCTCCGGAGTTATCCACGGGATATCCCACGGATGAAAGACTTTCGATAACCCCCGAAAACAATTTCCTGAATGAATGCAAAGCGCATTTTTCCAGACGATCGTCACTTCGCCGTTCGTATATTCTTTGACTACTTCGCGCATGTTTACCCTCTTAATTTATCGAGCAGCCTGTTCAGTTCTTTCGCTTCAGCGACTGAGAGCCCTTTGAACTCGCCAAGCCACTGTTCTTCTTCTTTATCTATTTTTGATAAAAGGTCGAGCCCTTTCTCTGTAATCATTACGTCAACTTGACGTCTATCGGATGGGCATTCCTGGCGGTTGACGAGATTTTTTTTGACTAATTTATCTACCAGCCGCGAAGCATTCGAACTTTTATCGATCATGCGCTCGGTCAGGAGATTGATCGTGGCAGGGTTGCCACGCTGCCCTCGTAAGATGCGTAAAACATTAAATTGCTGAGGAGTTAACTTAAAGTTCTTCAACTTACAGGAAGCAACACGTTCCATCCAGCTTGAAGTAAAGCCGACATTGATAATAAGCTTTTGGTATTCGCTTGTGAACTTGCCCTGCTTTATTTCATCGCCGATCTCCATACTGCAAATATACGTAGGAACACTTAATGTTGTTACAAGGATCTCGAAACGCAGGGAACGAACAAGCTGAGAAATATCATTATCTTACTTCTACAATCTAAATAATGAACCTGAAACGAACGCATTACCTTTTTGCAGGCTTTGCCTTTCTTACAGCCTTTCTGACATTTTTTATTACGATGCAGCCGACGATCCCATTTTGGGACTGCGGCGAATTCGCTGCCGCTGCCTGGGGTCTGCAAATACCTCATCCGCCTGGTTCGCCGCTTTGGACGATTCTTGGCCGAATTGCAATGGTATTACCGACAATGGCAGATCCGGTTGCTCGGTATAATCTTTTTTGCGGTTCTAGCCTCGGCCGGAACCGTTACGATTCTCTATCTTACCCTTGTTCGTATCATCAAACTCTGGCGCGGTGAACCGAAATCGACAGCTGATATTATCACGCATTATGGTGGTGCTCTTGTCGGTGCGTTGGCATACTGTTTTACTGACAGCTTCTGGTTTAATGCGCTCGAATGCGAAGTGTATTCGTTCGGCACATTTTTTATTGCACTTATTCCGTGGCTGATGTTCATCTGGTACGATCATGCCGATGAAATACATTCGGAAAAATACCTGCTGCTTGTTGCTTATGTCATAGGCCTTTCGATGGGAGTTCATCAGCTTGCACTGCTGACCATCTTTCCCTGCTTTATGCTTATCTACTATAGAAGGCGGCAGAATGTCACGATTCTTTCTTGGCTGGGAATGGTAGTAGCTTCGGTCGTTGCATTTCTGATCGCATTTCAAATTGTCCTTTCGAAAATAGTCGAGTGGCTTGGCTCCGACGGTATAGGAAAGGCAATTGCTATTGCATTGCTTGGCGGTTCAGTATATGGAATCTGGTATTCACAGCAAAAGAAAAAGCCGCTGCTCAATCTCAGTCTGTGGTCGGCAATTTTGTTGTTTGTCGGGTATTCGACCTATACGATGATGGTCGTGCGATCAAATCAGAATACTCCCATGAATGAAAATGCGCCGAAAACATTAGCGCGGCTTACGAGCTTTATTAATCGCGATCAATACGGGTACCGTGCACCGCTACCGCGCAGAGTACCTAACGAAGAAGGAAATCAAGCCGGCCCGACCTGGGAAAAATATTCGAGTGATATGGATTTCTTCTGGCGCTATCAGACCGATCACATGTATAACCGGTATCTCGAATGGAATTTTATCGGAAGGGAAAATGACAAACAGGATGCCGGAGTCGACTGGACGAAGACACTTGGCATTCCATTCTTTCTCGGGCTCTTCGGATTTTATTGGCATTTCAAGCGAGACCCGAAACGTGCGCTGACGCTGCTTGCTGCATTCATCTTTCTTGGTTGGGCCACGGCTTGGTATCAGAATCAGCAGGAGCCGCAGCCGCGTGAACGCGATTATTTTTATGTCGGAGCATTCTATGTCTATGCGATGTGGATCGGTATTGGGGCTACGGGGATTATGGAAATGCTGCGAGCACGAAAAGCGGCAAAGAAAAAAAATGACAAAAAATCTTCTGTCCCGATCGTCACCGGCGAAGGGAATAGCGGGCTCCTGGGTGGCGTACTTGCTGCTGCGCTGATCCTTGTTCCGCTCAATCAATGCATCGGGCTTGCTGGCCTTGCCATGGGGAAAAGTTTCGAGGAGTCTTCAAAATGGGCGGAATATTCCCGCCAGGGAAATTATATTCCGTTCGATTATGGCTATAATATTTTGCAAAGCTGTGAGAAGGATGCAATCCTTTTTACGTTTGGTGATAACGATACATTTCCGATCTGGTGTTTGCAGGATGTCTTTAGTATCAGACGTGATGTCCGTGTCGTCCAGCTTTCGTTAGCAAATGCCGGATGGTATATCGACCAATTAAAAAATCAAGAACCCTGGGGAGCAAAAAAAATTATGCTTCCGGGATTCAGCGATGTATCGCTGCATGCTCCGGAAGGATCTCCGCTTGCTCTGCATTACGGTCAAGGCGGCGCAAAAGATCTGAGCGTATCTATACGTGCCGAAACCGCTCGCCGCATGACAGGAAATTCCAGTCGTGGAACGGCAACACTGAACTGGAAACAAACCGGGACGTTCGGTGAACCGAAATCGAATAAGTATATTTTTACGGTCAGCGACCAGCTTATTGTTGATATTCTGAAAAATAATATTAACGATCGCCCTATCTATTTTTTCTACCTCAGTGCCCGATAATTATCGTTCGGGACTGGATCCATTCCTTGTGGCAGAAGGCCTGGCTCTGCGTCTCACGCCTGATCAGCATCCTAATTATAATGCGGAATTTGCCGAACCGGTCATCGAAGACCGTATAAAAGAATATCTCTATAATGCACCCATTATTCCTGTAAAAGAGCCGCGGAAGGGAATGCTTATCAGAACCTATAACGATCCGAATGCGCATCATAGCTGGCTCGATGGAGAGTATTCCCAAAGTTATTATGAATGTTATTTGAAACTCGTTACGTTCGAATTGCAAAAAGGGAATACCGCCGAGGCATTGCGCGCGCTCGATACGATGGATCACCGGCTACCGCCGGAGGTCGTCAATAGTGAATTTTTACTTTACAATATAGTTGCAAATGACTATGCGCAATGCGGCAATATGCAGAAGGCTAAACGCTATGCAGCTATCGCATTAAAAAATATCGATATGATGGAAAAGGTTTCTCCGGACAACGCCGTGGAAACTGACCAGCGCAGGCATGTAAAGCTTGATTATATGCGTTCTGGGATGTTCATGATCCTCGGAAAATATGACGAGGCAGAGACCCTTTTTTTCAAGAATTACTAAAAGCTACGGGAGATAAATCTTTCGCAGTAAAAACACTTGAGGCCGAAGCGCGAAAGCTTGAAGCGCAGGGAAGCAATTCAGCTGCTTCAGCAAAATATGGTGAGGCGATCAGAATGTTCGCTATGCCCGATAGCTTAATACCTCAGGAATTCAAGTACATGATCGAGAAGCGGGATAAGCTGAAATAATTACGCTCCGAACTGTTTCAGATGAT
>Ga0207152_1051_pt2 | contig 22877 bp, 21 predicted proteins | sample Alteio_BWMinHeat_30_FD_153590 | JGI IMG/M metagenome (GOLD analysis project Ga0207152, IMG submission 153590) | Enriched cells from forest soil in Barre Woods Harvard Forest LTER site, Petersham, Massachusetts, United States -... | ecosystem: Environmental > Terrestrial > Soil > Temperate forest >... | reverse complement strand
GAAAGAAGCTGGTTGGCAAGCCTGGCGTGTGGCTGGTCCTTCGAGAAGGCCAAGGATGGGCCGGCGGTTGCCAGGATGGTTGATGAAGCGGCGACCATTATGTTGAAGAAGGGGTACACACACGCCGAGATACTTGGCTACATGGAACACATCAGAGATACCGCAAAAGCCAATTGCGCTATCATGATGGAGTTTTTCTGGGGCTGGAAGAGCCTGTTCCAAAGTGTCGAGGAACAGACTGCTCGGCACCGAAGCGAAGGGAAGTTCTCGGGTCGAAACAGCCTGGGCCTTCTACGAATTGAGACGACTGAACGTATCAAGACGCTCATTTTCAACAAAAATTACATCCAGGAAGTGGGGTAAGAAAATGGGCCAGCATGGCGATCTTCGGCGACGTGCCGATGAACATAAACTGAAGTACAAGTCATTCAATGTGGACAAGTTCATGGAGTGGGTTTTGTCGCATTCGCCAGTCTGGCAGGAGAGGGAGATCAAATACACGATCCAATATCTCAACCAGAGTAGGCGGTGGGAAACGTACCAGGTGATCCAATACTACAAGACCAGAGACCAGGTTGTGAGAGACCCCGGCACTGAAGATTGAGCGCCGGGGCCGAGAAAAAATCAAGGAGATGCTTGGCCATATCGACCCTTCTCCGTGTCGCCTTCGTCTGTGTTTTTCAACCTTGCTCGGGCAATTTTGACGGTATCGGCGTTAATATCTGTGCCGAGGTAACGCCGGTTTCCCGTGGTTTTTAGCGCAACTCCCGTCGTGGCGGAACCGCAAAATGGATCGGCGGTCAAACTGCCGGGTGCGGTCAGACCTTTGAGCCAATAAACCCACGGCTTCAACGGCTGCTGCCAAACGTGGTGAGTTTTTTCAAGTTGTGATCCCCACAGGGTTTGTGTATCGGACATAACGGGGATACCTTTTCGGTTCATCATTCCTTTCGAGAATACCAGCATAGGTCGCCAGTTCGACACGAATGGCGGCAACATCGTGGGAGAACGCACGGACTGATAAACGATGGCCAAGGTCCACTGGTATTTCAGATCGGCGCCACGAAGTATGTCCAGGACCACCGGCATTTCGGCATGGCTGCATTGGGTCAGCAACAACCCACCCTCCTTTAGGTGGCCCTTTGCAAATCGACCCAACCATTTGTAAGCATCCATGTCGGTCCAGGGGGGGTCTGTGGCGATGCAGTCGATTATCGGGGGCCACTTGTATTCTCGGCAGTCGGCAGGCATCACTCGGTATTGCTTTTCCGGTGGCAGATCGGCGTCGATGGCGGCTTGGCGGTTCTCGGCTATTTTCTCCTGCCAGGCTCGCCGTTTGGCCATGCGAAAGAACGTCAGCAGCCTGTTCAGGTTTGCGAATCGGTCGAGGTATTCGGGCTGTTCAGCGCAAATGTTTGCGCCCTGCCGGTAAAGCTCCTCCGTTCTGCGTTGCAGGTGGAATCGGACCACCCACTTTTTATAATCCTCCCAGGACAGCCGCTCTAAGGCGAGATTCATCAAGTCGCCCACGGCCACGACTTTGCGGAGTGTCCTCCGAAAGTCCAGGTTGCCCAATAGCTTCCAAATCTGCTCCTCAATTTCAGGTAAGGTCATCTCTCATGGTCTCCCCTTTTCCGAGTGGTAAACTCGGGTACCAGTGCAGTTCTCACGACCAACAGACAGGGCGTTTTCGCCCCGTCGCTCGCACAAAAACGCAAAAAGCCAGGAAAATCCCGGCTTTTATTTCGACTTCGAAGTAAAGGCAAAGACCCCGGCAGCCATGCAAGCACGACTGCCAGGGACTCGCCTTAATCCGAGTGACCAATCTTCCTATGCCGCCCTCAGAAGTTCCTTCCGACTCGACTTTGACCAGCCACACGCCTCAAACCAGGCGTCCCAAACCATTCGCTCAAACATCTTTGTTCGGTTGCATTTGACGATCATGGCCCAAGTGTAGCCGCCTGGCGAGACGCCGAAGCCCTCGACCACGATGTCGAGAGGCTTCAGGTGCTCCTTGACAAGGCGAACCTCCTCCCCTGCCCTTTTATCCTGGCTGTACCCATCGTTTCCGAAAATGACCCGGCAACCATGACCACAATGGAACGCCCCTCGGTGCCAGTGGTGGTACTCTTCGCTCAGAGTTTTTGCCCAGACTCTTGCCAATCTGTTTTGCTTCGACGCTGTTTTCATCTCTCGTTTCATGGAACCTCCTGTGTCTTTGACACAAAAAACCTGCCCGGTACTCTCAGTTAGTCACGGGCCTAGAACTGGCGGCGTATATCAATTCGCTACCTCGGCGACATAGGGACTTAATCGATTTTTGTGCGACAACTGTAGCACCGCCGTGTTAATAATGATAAAATTGTAGCGATACTGTCAGCAAATCACTTCCTGGAGACCAGAAATGAGCCGTCGTCGGCAATCCCCTGACATAGTGAGTGACGATGACCTGGAAAATGCAAAGAACGACGGCGCCTTGCTCCAGGCACGGTACGACAAGGGCGAGGCCCGTAGGCCGGAGGTCTTTGCCCGAAATCTTGACCGTTTAGCGCAGATGCACGGGCTTACCCGGAAGGAAGTGGCCGAGAAAATCGGGACGAATTACCAGTGGTTTCGCCGGATCGTGACCAGGGGCCTTACCCGGATAAGTGGCAAAAACATGGCAAGCCTGGAACGTCTCGCTACGTTTTTCAACTTGGGATCGGTAGATGAATTCTGGAACCCCAACCTGATTGAGTTCAGGGTCGAGAAGCCGGGCCTGGATAGAGACGCCGACCCGTACACGCATTTTGTCTGGAGGCAACAGAAGTTTTGGCCGTATGCTCGGAAGCTCGCTCACATTCTGGCGACCGGTAAGCACGAATACCTAAAGAACCTGATCGACGCCTTGTACAAGACGGTGCCGCAGGATGGCTTCAGGAAGCCAGAACCGGGTGCGGGGTATTGGTCGTCCTCGGACGGCGAAGATGCCGGAGAAGATGATTGAGTGGCGCCGGGACCGGCAACCGACGACGACGAGGAAGCGGGATGGATAACGCAGTCACTCGTGTTTCAATTCTCAGTTGAGGCCCCGCCTTGGTAGAATTTCAGTGGTGCCAACGGGTGCCTTATCGGCTGTGGCGTGATCTTGCTTCCCTTCTCCAAATAAATCCATTATCATGCGTTTGTTTTCGTCAGCGTGAGTGGGCTCACGGAGGTCGTGTGCGCACGGACGTATGGGAACACAGGTAGGTGGGTGGGGTAGCCAAAGTAATCGCCTTGCCCAACCTTTGAGCAAGACTCGGGGTAATGGAACTGGACGAGATGAGGTGATGCGATGATTAAAATTAAGAAATTCAGGGTAGAAGAGTTCCGGCACTACTCGGATTTCAGGCCAGAAGCTTTTGTGCTGTGGGGAGCACCTCTGACTGGTCAGGGGGATGAGCGAACTTCCGGTGAAGATCAGGTGGATGATCTTAATCTGCCCAAGGAGGTCGGAACGGCTGAAGCGGCGCAAATCCTCGGCGTCACCAAGGACACGGTGTTGAAATTCCGGACAGCGGGATTGCTGAAATATCGCAATGCAGCACCGCCCGGCAGTAGTCGTCCCGTCTACCGTTTTCTTTTGGAATCCGTCTTGGAGCTTCGCACTTGCTACGAAACTGAAGAACCGACGGCACAACTAACACGAGAGCCACACCGAAGACAGGAAAAGGGAAAGCGAAAGTACAAGTACATTGACTTCGACTAACCTTTCCGTTTTCGCCTATCTTCATCGAGCCGGTTTTGGGCTTCTTGCAGATGTTCGTTTCGGAAGTGACCGTAAACCCTTTCAATCATGGCAATCGAAGTACCCGCCATTTTTGCGACAGTAGCCACATCGTTCCTCGCCATCAGTGCATCGCTGATCCAGAGATGGCGGAAGTCGTAGATCGAGATGTCGTCTCGAACTTTCCCCAATTTCATTTTCGCTGCCACTTGCTTGATGCGCTCGAATCTCTTGGCTGTGCAACGAACAGTCCAAGGTTTTCCGTCGCTGTTCAGGAATACCCTATCCGATAATTCCTTGCCCTGGCAATTCCGTTGGAGGATTTCCAACGCTTCATCATTCAGAGTAATGTGCCGGATTGTCGGGTTTGCTTGAGTCCGGGACCGCTTGTGCTTGCCCAGGATCACTTGTTTCGTCCGAAGCAGAACGTCTCCTACTTCGCAAGAAACCAATTCGTCGGTCCTCGCCCCGGTGTGGTAATAGCACCTAAGCATTTCGGAAAAGTCCGAATAGACCTCGGATTGACGGCAACCTTCGGAGCCGTTTTGTTCCAGGGTCTTCTCCAGTCCGAAACGCCGGAATTGGTCGAGGTCCATTTTGGCGGCGGCAAAAACCGCTTCAATTTCCTTTGGGGTGATGAGATCATTCTCAGTAAGGGCCTTTAACGGAATGGGAGTTCGTTCGACGCTGGAGAATGGGCGGTAGATCGGGGACAAGTAAGGGGTTGGCGACGGGTGTTTCGTGGCCCAATTCCAGCAATGCTTCACCGACGTTTCGGCGTGGCGGCGGGTTTGCGGCCCCAGCTTCAATTCGACCTCCAAATGTTCGAGCCACGCTTCGAGGTCTTGTCCCCGCACCTTGTTGGCGGGAAGGTCGGCGATGCGAGTTTTTTGGGGGCCAACCTCGAAGCCAGCGAAGCGAGTACAGTTAATCTTGCGAGTAGTGAACGTCTGTTTGGCTCGCTTTTTCCCGATCCAGTCCAGAAACAAAACCACCAAGTCACCTGCGGTTAGGCCCCTGCTCTTGTTGCTGACCTCGCTCTCAACTACACTTTTAACATGCTCACTGAACAGCTTTTTGGCTTCCGAGTACGGCACGGCTTTGACATTCCCGAAGTAGGTTTCGCCTCCTGCCTTCGTGAACCAGTAGACCGACTTGCCCACTGTTTTCTTTCGGAGTTTCGGCTGCTGGGCCATGTCACGTCCCAAATGAAAAGGGTAAACAAAAGGGGTAATTGATACTTGCTAATTTTCAGCATATTCCATAACATCAACAATAGCAATGGTAAAAACCTTCGGGAGTGTTTGCACCTCTGGTGGGGGCCCTGGTCTTCAAAACCAGTGGAGGGTTTGAACAAAGCTCTCAGTGGGTTCGATTCCCATACACTCCCGCTATTAGCGTCCCACTCGCCCCAGGACTTGAGGTAGCCGATGGACATTTTGCAAACCGCCGATCCGGAGATTTGGCAAGCGATTCAGCACGAGGCACGCCGCCAGCAGGACGGGCTGGAGATGATCGCTTCGGAGAACTATACCAGCCGAGCGGTCATGGATGCGCAGGGATCGGTGCTGACCAACAAGTATGCCGAGGGCTTGCCTGGAAAACGCTATTACGGCGGCTGCGAGTTCGTCGACCAGGCCGAGCGCCTGGCCACCGAACGCCTGCTCAAACTCTTTGGGGCCGACCGTGCCAACGTCCAGCCGCATTCCGGGGCGCAAGCGAACATGGCCGTCTACTTCGCCTGCCTCGAACCGGGCGACACGATCCTGGCCATGGACCTCGCACACGGCGGGCACCTGACGCACGGCATGAAATTGAATTTCTCGGGCAAACTCTACAAGGTCGCGGGCTATGGCGTCCGTCAGGACAACGAACGCATCGATTTCGACCAGGTCGCCAAGTTAGCGAAAGAGCACAAACCCAAGCTGGTTGTTGCCGGGGCCAGCGCCTACGCGCGCGAAATCGACTTTGCCCGGTTCGCCCAGATCTGCCAGGAAAACCGGGCCCTGTTCATGGTCGATATGGCTCACATCGCCGGGTTGGTGGCGGCCAACGAGCACATGAGTCCGGTGCCGTTCGCGGAATTCGTCACCACCACGACCCACAAGACCCTGCGCGGCCCGCGCGGCGGCGCCGTCCTGTGCAAACAAGATTGGATTCAGAAGATCAACTCGTCCATTTTTCCTGGAATTCAAGGAGGCCCGCTTATGCACGTGATCGCGGCCAAAGCGGTTTCCTTCAAGGAGGCTTTGCAACCCGAGTTCAAGGCCTATGCCAAACAGGTGATCGCCAACGCCAAGACGCTGGCCCAGGAACTATTGGGCCATGGCTTTCGCCTCGTCTCCGGGGGCACGGACAATCACTTGCTGCTGGTCGATGTCGCTTCACGCGGACTTACCGGCAAGATCGCCGAGGAAGCCCTCGACCATGCCGGCATCACCGTCAACAAGAACAAGATCCCCTTCGACCCGCGGCCGCCGCTCGATCCCTCCGGCATTCGCATCGGCACTCCGGCCCTCACGACCAGGGGAATGCGCGAACCCGAAATGCGCATCATCGCCGGCTGGATGAGCCAGGTCCTGTCGGCCGCCGACGACAAAGGCCTACAGGAGAAAATTCGTGGGCAGGCACGGGAAATGGGCAAGCAGTTTCCCGTGCCGAGCTGATCCATGGGTGTTTGACCGCAACCATTGTGTCAAACATAAAAAGTTGTCACAATGGTCACTGGTCGCATCGCAAGTAATTGGCTTTAAAAGAGATAACCTCTGCCGACCATTGTGACAAGCATTTTGACACAATGGTCGCCTGTCACAATGGTCGGTACAGCATTTATTCGTTCGTCTCGGCAGTCGACGATAAAGGAGCGTTTTCATTCAGCCTTTAAAGTCGTGACAAACACCTCGTAATCATGTTCCCGGGTTTGCAGAGCAGCCTGCAGTTCCTGCACCTGTTTCTGGAGGGTCTCGATGCGCGTTTCCTGCCCGACGAACTTCTCCAGGAATGTCTTGTAATGCTCGGAATCCATGGGGATGATCCTGATGTTCTCCCGTAGGCGGGCCTGGTCCTTGCCCTGCAGATCGAGTTGTTTTTCAACGCCGCCCAGTTGCTTGGACGTCACGGCAATTTTGCCCGCTAAGTCCAGGGCCTTGGTCAGTGCAGCCCTGACATCGGCGCTTGTGGCGGGGTTGTTGATGTACTCGCGAATCTTGGTCTCGGAGAGTTCCTTGAGGCCCTTGCCCTTCTCCGAGTAGATCTTCTCCTCATCGACATCCTGGCTGCCGGTTTTGCCCTTGGCGACACGAAGGGTGAAGCGGAACACGCCCGGGCCGGGTTGCTTGTCCCCCTTGGCGGGCAATTGCGCCCAGTCGGGGCGGATGATGTGATCGACGGTGAAATCGCGGTCCTGGTCCGAAAGGTTCTGGAAATAATACGCCTTGGATTCTCGGATTTGCAAGGTCGGCGTGACGATGCCCTTCTGGATTCTCAGGTTGGTCAGCTTCTCTTCATGGCGGTGCAAAGCCTGCTTGACTTCGATGCCCAGGCCGATGGCGTAATAAGGCGGAGTACCGCCGGTAAGGGCAAAAGTGTCCAGGCGCGCCTGTTCCTCGACCACGTCATACGTAACGGTTTTGCCGGAGGCCACCTCGACGCTGAACCGGTAATGATCACGTGTCTTTTCCAGGGGTTTTTTGGGCTCGATGAGTTTCCAATCGGCGCGGATGGCATGTTCGATGATGATCGAACGATCGTGAGTGGAGCGGTTCTTGATGGTGTAGGTTTTGGTCTGCCGCAGCTTGTAGCGGGCGGTGAGCTGGGCCTCGCCGATTTTGAAATTCATCTCCGGGCTGGGGACCGCTTTGATGTCCGCTTTGACCTCCGTGCCCTGGTCCAGGGCGTAACTGAGGAAACGCTCCTCGTTGGGCTGGAGATCAAGAATGCGCGTATCACCGGCGTAGGTGCTGTTTTCGTAGACGGTAATAGGTCCCTGGGTGAGGGGCTGGCCCGAGGTGTTCTTGAGCTTCAGGCCCAGGAGAGGATATTTCGCGTGGGTCGCCTCGTTGAAAATGCTCACCTTGGTCCCCTCGATGGTCTGGTCGAGGATGGGGAGCATGGCCGATTTTTGGCGCGGCAAGCTGATCTTCTGATCGAGCAAGTACTGGAAATAATCGCCGATTTCCTCCGCGGTGGCGACGGACTGGATACCTTCCTTGAAGTTCAGGCCCCCTCCCCCGGCGATGCCGGCGCCGGCCTTTTTGGCGTCATTCTTGACCAGCTCTTGCCGTTGCCGGCGTTGCTGAAGCTCCTCGTAGGTCAGGCGATTGTTTTGGGCTCTTTGAAAGTTCGACATGTCATTATTCATGTTCTGGTATTTGATATTCCCCGAGTTCATGGCATTCGCGCCGATCCCCCCGAGACCTATTTGGCCTCCAATCTGACCCATTTGACCGCCCAACTGGCCTAATTGACCAAAGGGCAGGCTGAAATTTCCCATGCTATTTTGCAGGTACGGATTATACATATATGGATAGAAGCCACCACCTTGGAAACCCAATTGACCCTGAGGCGGGCCGGGAGGTGGCCCCGCGCCAGTTTGTCCAAAACCAACGATGTCTTTATGCCCGCCTTCGGAAACAGGCGTAGGTGCGTTGGCATCAAGCGAGCCGCCGTAAACGGGCGGCCGTAGCGAGGCGAACATCTCGGGTTCCACGAGGGGCCGGGGAATGTAAAGAGGCTCGTACAGATTCATCTGAAAGGAAATGGGTTTGCCGGACACGAGGACCATGCGGACGTCGTTCCAGTCATCATCGCTGGTGTTTTCGACGAGAGCCCAGCCTTGCATTACGAGCTTGCCGTTGGGTTCGAGGCGGAGGCGGTAGGTTGTTTTCCAGATGGGCCGTTCGACGACGTAGCCGACCCGCACCGCGCGTTTGCCGGCGCCGTTGAAACCGAGGCTGACGAGCTTCTTCTGCGTGTCATGCGAGGAGGCGAGTACCTTGAGGGCCCGCTGAAACTCGTTTTCCAAAAGCGGGTTCAGGAACCGGACACCGAGCACCTGGTCCATGGGGACCGCTTGCAGGCCACTGGGTCCGGACAGGTTCAGCAATTCCTCATCCGCCAGCGCGTCCTTGCCGGCCGGTTTGCGCTGGACTTCCATGCCGACGATGATGCCGGTAATTTTCGTCGGCTGGCCGTCTTTTTTTTCCTGGCGCGTGATTTCGATCTTTTCCCCACGGGCCTGGTTGAGGATTTGGCCGAAGGTCGGATTATTGTTGAGGTCAAGGGCGAAGCTGCGCAGAATCTTGTCGATGGGATCCTGGCTATCGTAGTTGACGGTGGAAATTTTGCCGCCGCCGAGATCTTGCAGGACCAGGCTCTTGAGCAGATCGTTGATGTCACCCGTGGGAAAGGTGAGGTCTACCCGGGCATCGCCGCTGACCTCTCCCTCGCGCTGGAAGTAACCGACGCCGCTATTGAAGAGAACCACCTGGCGAATGGGCAAGGGACTGTCGGCGCCGTTGCCCTTGGCACCGTTGGCGGGGTTTTGGGCCCCGGAATAAGATGATAGCCAAACCACGCCGGCGATCGCCAAACCGGCGCCGGTGAAAGCCCAAAGTTGCCATTTGCGACACATGGGGTCATACCTCCAGGAGAAAGAAGATTTGTGCCAGGCTGATTAATTGACAACGTCCGATGTTCGGTAACTTGCGCAGGGGCTGGATTCCTTGGCGAGCGGTTCGCCAAACTATCATTAAGACGAGACAACCTCCCTAAACAGATTGCAGTTATGCCCGACCATCTTTTTGTTTACGGCACGCTACGGCGCATGAGCTCCCATCCCATGGCCAGGTTTCTCGCCGAACGGGCCTGTTTCGTGGGCGAAGCGACGGTTTCCGGCCTGCTGTACAACCTGGGGCGCTATCCGGGCATGACGGAATCCAGTTCCGAGACGAATCGGGTAACGGGCGATATCTACCAACTTGCCGAGGGGGAGGAAACGATCCGGGAACTGGACCGTTACGAGAACGCCGAATCCCCCCTGCCCTCTTTTTTCGAGCGCGGGCGCGCGGAGGCCACGCTGACGCATGGCCAGAAGATCCAAGCGCTGGTGTACTGGTTTCGGGGCACGGTGACGGAAGCGCAACGGATCGAGTCAGGGGATTATCGTGGAATATTGGAGAAACCAGGGGCGTAGCCGCATTATTCCGAGGCTTTCTTGACGTACAAGGCAAATTCGCGCGCGTCCTCCTCGAACACCGCGATGAAACTGCGCAAGATGCTGTCGCTGATCCCGCCCGCGAAACTCAGGTTGGCTTCCAGGCCGGTGTACTCGCCTTTCTTGTTGTTGTAGGACACGGTGCGGATGAATTTGCGATCCAGATTGTACTGATTGACTTTTTCCAGGGGAATCCTGGGAAACTTGGCTTCCAGCATCAGGTCCTTGCCCCAGTTCGTCAAAACGATTTTTGACTCCTTGGACTGGTACTGATAAGCGAAAACTCCATTCGCGAGCGGGACCTTCGTGTGCTTGATTTTCAGGTCCTCAAGGACTTTTTCCATCAGATCGGCGGGGACTTCCTTGAAGGTTTTCTCCTCCCTGGCAACTTCCTTGCGCGGCGCGGGCACCGCGGCGAACATCTGGAATTGATCCAATTCCTCCACGAAAGTCTTTAGGTATTCCTTGATAGCCCCCTCGGTGAGGCCGCCCTTCAGATTTAAATGGGATTCGACCACCGTGTAGGAGCCCCCTTTATCATCTTTTCCCAACCCCGCCCGGCAGAACTTGGCGCCCAGGTTCCAGTCATTCACTTTTTCCAGGGGCATGGCGGCGAACAGCGTATCCAGCACGAGTTGCTGACCGCCTTCATAATACAAACGCAGGTTGAAGGTTTTCGCCTTGTAGTCGTAAAAGAATGTGTTCGCCTTCTTGTCGGCGATCTTCTTGAACTCGATGTTGCAGCCCTTGAGCGTGCTCTCCAATTGCTCGGCAGTCAATGCGCTATAAACCTTTGCATCCTGGGCTTGAACCCTTGCGGCAATCAATCCAAGAACCAGAAGACCCGTTACGTGGCGACAGAACATGATATTCTTCCTCTTTGAAGTCATTTTTTAGAGGTCCTAAATAAACGGGGACAGGACCTCTAAAATCAAAGGTCCTGTCCCCGTTTATTTTGGACCTCTTAGAAAGTTGGCGAAAGCCTGGATTTCACCGTCAAAGCGCTGCACAAACTGGCGCATCATGCCATCCGTTATGCCAAGGGTGCAATCGACCTGGGATTCGAGGGAAATGGTCGCACTGTCGCCGTCCTTCACCAGGACAGCGCGACTGAACTTGGCACGCATATTCCAGCGGTTGACTTCTTCCAGATTGGCCTTCTCGGTGAAATCCGATTCGATCCACAGATCTTCGCCGCCGTAATTGTACAAGCGGATTTTCGTGCCCTTGCGCTCGAAGTCATAGGAGAAGATGTCGTCCTTTTTGCCGGGGGCTTTCTTATAGGTAATCTCCAGCTCTTTCAGAATACTTTCGAGCTTTTCGCTGGAGACGCTGCGATAAACGACGTCCTGGGTTTGCCCGACGGCAAGCCCACATAAAAGGGCCACGCCCAATACACTCGCGAACATGGCCAATCCGCGGCCGATCATAATGCGCCTCCAGGTAGACAAAAAAACACTCCGATCATCCACACAAGCTGTATAGTTTTTCCCAGGAGAGAGTTTCCTGTCAATGGGAACCGGCCAGGGATGCGGAGGGAAAGGGAATGCTGCAAATAGAAATCTCGCTCTCGTTCCCAGGCTCCGCCTGGGAACGCACTGCCCGGGAGGCTCTGCCTCCCTTCGTTTGTAGACGCGAGGCAGAGCCTCGCAAGCAGTGCGTTCCCAGGCGGAGCCTGGGAACGAGGATGGTGGCGGTCTTCCTGGCTTTCCTTTTCTTGCCGGGACCGCTGCGAGCCGATGAACTCCGCGCCGGCACCGCGAAAGTGGCGATTACACCGCCAATTGGTTATCCAATGTGGGGCTACGCCGCGCGGCACGATCAGCCGAGCACCGACGTGCGGGATCCCCTTTACGCCCGTGCCCTTGTGCTGGCGGTTGGCAAGGCGAAACTTGCTCTGGTCAGTCTGGACCTGGGACGGCCACCCACGCGAACGATTACCGAATCCATCAGCCGGCGGATCAAAGCGGACGGCGGCATCACTGTCTGCTTCCTGGTCGCCACTCACACGCACCATGGGCCGGTGCTGGAACTGGACCGCTGGCCCACTCCCGAAAAACCGTATGTCCGCTCGCTGGAAGACAAGATTGTCGGAGTCATCCTCGACGCTGCCGGCAACCTGCATCCGGCTCAACTGGGGATTCGGTCCGCGGAAGTTGGCCTGAACCGCAATCGCCATTCGCGTCGGCCGGACAAACCCGTCGATCGGGAATTGATTGTTGTGCGCGTGGAGACGCTCGGTGGGAAAGTCCTCGCCCACCTGGTAAACTTCGCCGCCCATCCGACCATGCTGGCGTCACAGTTGCGGGAGATGTCCGCGGATTACCCCGGCGCGATGGCCCAGCACGTCGAGAAGGAGGCCGGGGGTATTTGTTTGTTTCTGCAAGGCGCGGCCGGAGACTTGTCCACGAACTCAAGCAAGCCCGGCGACCCGGACGCGTTCGGAGTGGAGCTGGGCACCAAGGTCCTGGAACTCGGCAACACCATCCAATGCACGCTGCGCCTGCCCAAACCCCTGCAAACGCGCGAACACACGTTCACCTTCGGCAAGCGGCTCGATTTGACCAATCCCTTGATCAGGACCGCGTTTTCCATGGCATTCTTCAAAGACCTGGTCGATTTCTATGAACGCGAATACCGGGATGGGATCAGGCCGAAACTCACGACAGCGCTCTTGGATGAGCGCATCGGCATCGTCGGGGTTTCAGGCGAGTTCTTTTGCAGCCACGCCGTGCACCTTAGAAAACGGGCCCGGCTGGGTCACGTTCTGTTCCTGGGTTACTGTAACGACTATCACCAATATTTTCCCACCATCGAAGCCGTCGCCGAAGGAGGCTATGGCGCGGAAGCCATGGTTTCTCCAGTGGAAATCGGTGCGGGGGAACGCATCATGGACCAGGCGCTGATCGATCTCTTCGCGATGCGGGGGAAAATGACAAGGTGACAGGGTGACAAGGTGACAAGGTGATGGACAGATTGTTCACCCTGTCACCTTGTCACCGTGTCACCCTGTCATTTTTTACTGGCCGTTGTACCAGTAGGAGGGGGCAGGCATGGAAGGGACTACCGGGTAATTGTTGACCGGGTAGTAATTCATCGGGTAGTAGTTCATCGGATAGGCGGGATAGTACCCCGGATAATAACCCGCGGGTTGCACGTAGTTCCCCTGGGGATTCCAACGCATGGACGTCTGGTTATAAACGGGGTTGGGCGCGGGCGTGGGCGGCGGCGGGGTAAATTCCTGATTGTTCGGCATGGGCACGGGCGGCTGCATCGACGGCAGAGGCTGCATCCCCGGCATCTGCATTCCCGGCGGCGGCATCATCATCGCCGGACCGGCTGCGGCGTATGCAGGCGCCGATGGCAGATAACCGTTATAGCAGCAGCCGTTATCGCAGCAGCTCGTGTCGCAGCAACCGGTGTTGTAAATGGGTGGCAAACAACGCTGAATCGGCGGCTGGCAGGCGCCCCCCCCGCAGTACGGCGAAGGGCAGCAACCATCGCATACCACATTGCCATAACACATCGGCGTGAACGCGTTATAGGGACGGCAGATGATGACGCTGTAATTCTTGTGGAAGCAGTTCGGCAGCAAGCAGAATGCCGAAGCGTTGCTCGTGCTCAGGGCCCAACCGACCAAACTCAGGACGGCGAGCGCAAGGATTCTTATTTTCATGGTTGTGACCGGGTTGATGTTCCAGGGTCGGCGCCAGGGGACACCATCCTGATGGCCGTCACCGCCCCTCATGCAACAAGAATCTACCACCCGGTTTTTGGACGTGCGGGCAAAAAGCTTGAGGTTTCCCCTTTTGTCAATGAATGAGACAACGTAGACAGAGCACAATAAGCCGCGCTCGCCCAACGAGCAGGATTTGCCAGAAAAACCAGCGCAGCGCCTAGATTGATTAAAGTTTATTGATGGTAATTGGGCTGGGCGTCGAGATCGAGAGGCGCCCATTGCCGAGCGCGCCATTTTTCGACGGCCACCGCGGCCATGGCGGCATTATCGGTACACAAGCTCATGGGCGGTATGAATAGCTCGGCCCCATCGCCAAGGACCATCTCCTCCAGGTAGCGGCGCAAACAGCGATTGGCGGCCACGCCCCCGCCGACGGCGAGACGTTTGAGCCCCAGGCGGTGCAAGGCCTGGCGCGCCTTGGCAACGAGCACATCGACGACGGCTTGCTGGAAACTGGCGGCCAGGTCCGCGCGGCCCGGCCCTGGTTGCGGTAGCGGTCCCTGCGCATTCCCCTGGCCATGGACGGCATATAACACCGCCGTTTTCAAACCGCTGAAACTAAAATCAAGGCGCTCTTTATGGAGAAACGAGCGCGGAAACGTAAATGCCTTAGGGTTCCCATGCTCAGCTTCGCGCTCGACGGCAGGCCCTCCGGGAAAACCAAGACCGAGGATGCTTGCCACCTTGTCGAATGCTTCTCCGGCAGCATCATCCATCGTGGCCCCCAGTAGGTCGAAGTTCAGCGCGGACCGGCAATGAAACAAGCTGGTATGCCCGCCACTGACGACCAGGCCGACGCACGGAAAGATGTCGCGCCCGGCCGCCAACCGCGCCGCGAAGATGTGGGCCTCGATATGGTTGGCACAAACCAGGGGAACTTCCAGCGCCAGGGCGAGCATTTTGGCGGCACTGACGCCCACCAGTAAAGCGCCCACCAGGCCGGGCGAATTGAGCACCGCGACGCAGCCCATGTCGGCCAGGGAAAGGCCGGCCTGGCGCAACGCTTGATCCATGGTCGGTAGTAAAAGTTGCAGGTGAGCTCGGGCCGCCACTTCCGGCACCACGCCTCCGAACGGGGAATGCAACGCGTTCTGGGAGGCCACCACGCTGGAAAGAATGCGCAAGTCGTCCGTGAACACCGCGACGGCGGTCTCATCGCAGGATGTTTCGATGGCCAGGAAGTTCATTAATCCATTTAGGATTGCAGATTTAAGATTGCAGATTTTCAAATCTGCAATCTTAAATCTTCATTCTAAAATCCGCTTTCGCGGGCGCCTTGCGCTGGACTTCGTCGGTGGTCCATTCCTGCCAGCGGGCGCACTGGCGGAAAAAAGTCAGCGGGTTTTCATAAACGACTTTGTGGATCACGCTCTCGGAATGGCCGCGACGTTTCATTTCCTGGATCATTTCCGGAACAGCCAAAGGGTCGGATTTGCCCCAGTCGCCCGCGGAGTTGGCCATGATCCGATCCGTGCCCACCATCTCGATAATATCTACTGCCCTCGCCGGTGTGCATTTCGTAGTGGGATACAGGGTCATCCCGCACCAAAAGCCGTTGTCCAGAGCCTGGCGAACGGTGTGTTCCTCCACGTGGTCGATCAGGACCCGTGCGGGGACAACACGCTTATCGTTTTTGAGCATGTCGATGATCATCCGCGTCCCCTTGTATTTGTCTTCGAGATGGGGGGTATGGATAAGCATTAGCTCGTTGGTTTTCATGGCCAGATCGACGTGTTCCTGGAAAATCGTGGCCTCGTTGGGCGTGTTCTTGTTGAGGCCGATTTCGCCGATGCCCAGGACTCCGGGCCGATCCAGGAATTCCGGGATCATGGCAATGACGCCGCGCGATAGCTCGACGTTTTCCGCCTCCTTGGCATTGATGCACAGCCAGGAGTAATGGCGGATGCCGAACAGGGCGGCGCGTTTGGGTTCGACTTCAGTGAGGTGCCGGAAATAATCGCGGAACCCTTCCGCCGACCCGCGATCGAAGCCGGCCCAAAACGCCGGCTCCGTGACGGCGACACACCCGGCATAGGCCATGCGCTGGTAATCGTCGGTTACCCGCGAGATCATGTGGATATGGGGGTCGATGTAGGCCGGCATGGTTGCAACTCCCGCTTTCTTGTGCAGCAAGCCCTTAACGTATGCGCGCGCGGTCGGAGGTTTGGAAGCCCGAAAGGCGCATGTTCATTGTCCGTGAATTTTCTCCCGAACGCAAGCAAGACGGAGTGCATTCCCATTTCTGAAATTCTGTCTCGATGATGGCCCTCGTTCGCTTTTCTGCCCCGTTTCATTGTTTGCATTGCACACAGACCCCCATTTCGTCGGGAGGTGTCCGATCTCGTGCAATGAATCTTCGCGAGGCTGCCATGGCACAACGACTTGATGAATTGGCGTTTACACCGAACGTTGGTCACATTGGTCACTGATTCGCCCAAGGCTGAAATGGATTGCATTCGTGTTTTGGCGATCCTGTGGCAAAATGGTCGCCCCGACGCATCCCCTTGTCAAATAGTGCGTTTACATTCACGAAAACAGACCATTTTGCCAAATTCTATGTGGTATAAGACGCCCATGGCCACATGGTCCTTCCGAGGAGGAGTCCCCTGGCTCCAGAACCGCAAAACGGGGCCGGAGGGCATTGATTTTGCGCACCTGGCGATTGGCTATCTGGCGAATTTCTCCAGATGGCTAGCATTTTCGATTCGCGTGTCTGGCTTCCGAATCCAGATAGGTCCGCTGTGTTTGCTTGACTCGTTCCTATCTGAACCTTTGGCGCAGATACGTCCGGCGCACTTGGGTCCACCCTTTTGACAAGGCTGAACGCGAAGAGTTTGAGATGCTGGCTACCAATCCGAGCCGAGCACGCCGCCGTCGTTGGGCATGCAGGCCATGTTCCATGTGTTCGGCGTGACGGTTGGGTCAACGGTGTGCACGCTGCCATCCGCAATTGCGACGATCATGACATCGAAGTGCGGCGTTGCCGGATCTGTAGGAGAACAGTTGGCGCTGTCGAATGGATTCGGCTGAACCTGAAAGGCCGGCGTGTTGTTGGCAGTCATATGGGTTTGCCCAAGGAACGAAGCCCGCGACCAGGGCATGAAATTGCCGGGCGGGTTCGGAAAAGCTCTTCTTCCCGCGCCGTAACCCCAAGCGGTGCCCCCCAATTCCAACCACAGCGCGCATAGGAGTGCGTGAACAAAATGACGTTGGAGCTGCCGTCCTGGATGCGGACGATGGCGGCGCGGCGGTCCAGGAAATTATCCACGGACATTGGCCAGTTGCTTCGTGCCATGCCCTTTTTGAAGGCCAAATAACTGGAACGCCTGCCAAGGACTCAACTCACGACTCCAGCATTGTCATGGCGCGGCTCTTATGCGCCTCGGCGTGATTGGGATTAAGGCGCAAAGCTTCGCAGAGCGTTGTAAGCGGATGCGTCCCGCGGGCGCACGCGCAGCAACTCTCTATAGGTAAGGGCAGCTTCTTCCGTATTTCCCTTTTGCTCATAGGCGCGGGCCAGGTTCAGAATAGCCTCGGCATAATCGGGCCGATGATGGATCGCCTGCCGAACGGCGTCGATAGCTTCGTCCAAGCGCCTAGCACGGGCGAACGTTACCGTAGCAACCAACCCAACTATCCCCGGCACAAGGCCGGGGGATTTCAGAATGACGTCAAGCCGCTGTAGCAATTAACCCAACCATCCCCGGCACAAGGCGGGGGGATTGAAAGCCCTCGGCCTTGTGCCGGGGATACTTCGGCTGGTTGCTACTCCCCAAGCCGCCTCCCTCACACAAAAGCCCCCGGCCTTGTGCCGGGGATACTTCGGCTGGGGAAAGAAAAGGGAACGCGGATCCGCGTCCCCTTGTATGTTCTTTTTTACTGGGGTTCGTGGCATCCTGCCGTTCCGGTAGGATGATTGCCAAGTGTAGTCGTGAGGAGATTTACGCGTCCCCTGAGGCTTTGACCTCTGAGAAAAGATTACTCCCTCCGACCTTTGGCAACAGGTTTTGGTACATCATGCGGCTCGACCGCTTATCACAAGGACATCCGCGCCGAAGAATGACCGGAGGATGCTCACGGCTCCATGGTTTTCACCCAGCCAACGGTTTTAACTGCATCGGGAGATTGCCATGGCATCCACCACCGCCACGCCGCCACGCGGCGCCATTGTCCGCGCGACGGTTCCTGCGTCCCAAGGCCTATCCGCGATCGGTGTCGGCATCGACACGGCCCGTTATGGCCACTGTGTTTCTTTCTTGCGGCCCGACCACCAGCGCGCCGCCGCCAAGCTGATCGTGTTGGAAAATCACGCCGGCTACCAGGCCTTGCGCGAGCGTCTCGAACAACTCCAGCAGCAACATCCCCAAGCCCATTTCCACATCCGCATCGACGCCGCCGGGCAATATGCCAACAATCTGGAACGCTTTCTGCGCAGCCTGCCCTTGCCCATGACGCTGTCTATCGGCGAACCTAAACGCAACCGCGACTATCAAAAGGCGCATTTCCCCAAACGCCAAACGGATGAAACGGAAAGCCTCGCCATGGCGCGCTTCGCCGTTGTCGAAGGGCCCGCCGCCAGCGCTGCCGTGCCTGAAGAGATGGCCCTGCTCGCCGAAGTGGCCGGGCGCCTGCAGGCCCAGACCAAACAAGCGACGCAAGCCGTCAATCGGTTGCACAATCTGCTGGCCCGTGTCTTTCCCGAGTTGGCCACCTGCGTCCCTAACGTCGCCGCTGCCTGGGTCCTGGAATTACTGGCCAAGTATCCCAGCGCTGCCAAGATCGGCCAGGCCCGGCTGGCCGCGCTCGAAAAGATTCCCTATTTGCCCAAGGCCAAAGCCCAAGCCTTGCACCAGGCGGCCGCGCAGTCCGTCGGCACTTTACGAGGTGCCGTGCCCGAAATACTCGTTCGCCAACTGGTCGGAGAAGTGCAGCACACCCAAGCTACCGAAAGCACGCTGCGTCAGTTGCTGGTCGAGACTTATCAAACACTACCAACCGGCAAGCACACCCACATCGCATCCATTCCCGGCATCGGCGTCACCACCGCCGCCATCTTGGTTGCCAAAATCATCGACATCGACCGCTTTGCCACCCCGGAGGCCCTCGTCGGTTACTTTGGGATCTTTCCTGAGGAGCATTCTTCCGGTGTCGACAAGAAAGGCCGGCCCCTGCCGCCGGGCACCATGGTCATGTCCCCGCGCGGCAACGATATGGTCCGCGCGTATTTGTGGATGGCGGCCCTGTCCGGCGTGCGCTCCAACCCTGCGCTGCGCGCGTTGTACCGCCGCCTTAAAGCCAAGGGCAAACGCGGCGACGTGGCCATGGGCCATTGCATGCGCAAGCTCCTGCACTTGGTCTTTGCCGTCTGGAAAACCGGCAAGCCCTTCGATGCCAAGCACTATCCCTGGATCCAGGAGGACGATACCCAGGCCCCCGGCACACCGGCCCCCGAGACAGCAGCTACCCCAGCAATCGGCGCAGCGTCGCCCGTTGCAACTTTAACAACGACACCTAACGAAAAAGCCGTGGGCCACAAAAGGGATCAAGTCCCCGAAAAGCAAGTGGTCACCACGGCTCCTTCCAGCGTAGACGTTGGGCCCGCCCCTGTCAATCCGCCCTCGTCGGCGTGTCGCCCACCATTAGAAATGTCCCCATGCTATTTCATTAGAAATGTCCCCTTGGGGATCCGGCGGGGGCACCTCGCGTAGCGTAGGCGAGCGTAGCGAGCCGCAGCGGAGCGAGGTGCCCCCGCCGGCCGCGTCACCACCCTCGCTTCCAGGGATGATCGGCTGCCGGTTTCCATGGACCCTTAATCACCTTGGCCGTCGCCGATCTTGTCTCCGGCGGCCCAGGCCGGGCTGATGGCTTAGGTCGCTCAGGTAACTCTTCCCAGGCCAACTCGCGTCCCCGGTAACGCAGCCGTATTTGCTCATCCAACTGCTCGCATATCGTTACCCGCCGGCCCACCAGAGCCAGTTTTTGGTTCGATGCTGTCAACTGAAACCAGCGTCGCCGCCACGCCACTGTCCAGTCCGATTGCACCACGCGCTGTTCCTGAAACGACAGCACCATCGCCAGATTCACCCCGCGTGGCACACGACGGTGCACATCCGCCTTCCGCGCCGGCGGTACCTGAAATCGCGCGTCCGTCCCCATCCAATCCTTTTCCTCCACAAAGCGGTTCGCTTCCTCCAAGGTGGCGATCCCCGCCAAACGCAATGCCTTCACCAGCCGATCTTGCAACATCCCATTGCGACGCTCGACCCGTCCCTTCGCCTGCGGACTATGGGCACAGATCAACTCGATGTCCAGCTCCCGCATCGCGCGGCCAAACTGGCTCAACGGTCTGTCACCCGCCAACGCCTCATCCACGCTGGCATCACGCGTAATGCGATAAATGCTGTCTCGATCCACGTATAGCGAACGGGGCAGACCATGCCTCGCCACATAACGCTGAAACGTCGTCATCGCCGCTGCCGTCGTCTCTTCCTCGAAAAAACGAACGTAGCTCCGATTCGTGGCATCATCAATCATCACCATGAGCACGGCCCACGGCCGGCGCCCCTCAAACCAATCGTGATGTGAACCATCCATCTGCACCATCTCCCCGAAACACTCCTTGCGCGCCCGCCAACGCCGATGCACCGAACGTGAACGCGTCACTTGCCAAAGACCCTCCTCAATCAGCCAACGCCGCAACGTTTGCACCGGTACAGCCAAATTCTCCTTGGCCATATACTCGGCCGCCAGCGTTGGACCAAAGTCCCCATAACGCTCCTGATAACGCCCCAAAATCGCCGAACGCACAGCCACTACGACACGCCGATTCGACCCTCGGCCCCGCAGCCGATGGCCAAGCCCGGCAGCGCCCTCCAGGCCGTACCGAGCATACGACCGCTTCCCTTGGCGATAACTCAACTTCAAAAGTTCTGCTGCCTTATGCAAACTCAATTCCCCACGCTTGACACGTCCAAAAAGCTCCAAACGTATTTTCTCCTTCCCCGACAATACCAACTTTCCCATGATGACCTCCTTGAGGTCCTTTCATGGGGACATTTCTAATGGTTTCCACAGGGGACATTTCTAATGGCTTTTGACATCCGCCCTCGTCGGCGTCGTCTGCCCGACCCAAAGTCGATTTCGCCTACCTGCGCCAACAGGTCACCATGGAACAGATACTCCAGCACCTAGGTATCTTGGGCCTGTTCCGAGGCAAAGCTCAGCAACGCCGCGGTCCCTGTCCGGTGCATGCGGGAACACCGGCCACCATGCCCATCAAGAACTATACCTGTTCGGTACAGCTCGGCAAAAACATCTTCCACTGTTTCCAAGCCGATTGCGCCGCCCAAGGCAACGTCCTGGACCTCTGGGCCGCCGTCCACCGTATGCCTCTGTACGAAGCCGCCCTCCACTTGGCCGCCATCTTCCACTTATCCAGAAACAGAGAAGAGGCACCCGTATCGACGGCACGGAAACCTGCGGCAAAGACAGGTGCTAACGGTACCGTTATCACAGCAAACGGGAGTTGACTTTCATCGGTACATCTTTTTTTCCCTATGTTTATAATGGCAACCAGTCAAGAAAACGGTCCGCGTCCCGCGTCCCTTTTTTTTCCTTCATGCGTTTAATTGTAGGTACCGTCGGTCTGGAGTTGATCGCCCGCCTTTTTTATCAGTGTATTCTCAGCATTGGCAATGCGTCTTTTATGCTGGTCACACCTGTGCTCGAAATATCCGTATTACGACAGTACAACTCCTTTAACTGGGTCAATTTCCGCAAATGCACCAACGCTTTATCGGTAATCTTTGTGTCAGAAATGTCCAATACCTCTAGCTTCGTGAAGCCGCCTAAGAAAACGATATTCTCATCAATAATCTTACTCCCTGACAAGTTCAGTGAACGGATTTCTTTTAGTGCGCTCAGTTCTCGCAATCCAGCGCCGGAAATACTCGCATGTAGTAATGTAAGCATTTCAAGACGTCTAAGGCCCTTCAGACTTGCCACTCCCTTATCTGTAATTGACGCGCTTTCCAACTCCAGCCTTTCCAGGCTTTCGAGATTAGATATGTCTTTTAGGCCTTCATCACTGATGGACTTAGGCGGCCATAGAGTACGAAGCACCTTCATTTCTTTAAGGTATTTCATTCCCTTATCCCCGATCGCTGTATCGTTGATAAACAGGGATTCCAGTTTCGCCAGCGCTCTTAGTTGCTCAGCACCTCTATCGGTTACACTAGTTTGTCCGAGGTCTAATTCCTTTAGATTGCCCAGTTGATTTATGTGGTTCATACCTTCATCGCCTATCTCAGTTCGCGCGAGCAGAAGTGACTCCAACTGCGAAAGACCCCTAAGATGCGAGAGCCCATCGTTTCCAACCTTAGTGCCAGAGAGATCGAGTCGCCTAAGCTTAACAAGCTTACGCAGGTGTATCATGCCAGCATCGGTAATCAAGCGATCTCCGTAAACACTGAGCTCGCGTAGTTCGGTTAGGTCCTTAATATGGACCAGCCCGGCATTTGTAATCTCTGGCGTGTAGACTAGCTCAAGGCGCAGCAGACTGGGAAAGCACTTAACATATACTAAAGAATCATCGCCAACGGCTTGCGTCTCTCCGCGCGATATTTCTGTTACTGGTTCACCCTTGATAAAGAAGCCGAGTGCCAGTAGGGCTTTCTTAGCCGCAACCTCGTCAGAAACGGGTTTTTGGGCAATGCTTGAAGGTGCAGAATCCCATAATCCGGCGCAAACTAACGTAGCTGACGCGACTATTCCGATTAGCGCGTAATAGCCCCCAGGTAAGCGTCTCTTACATGAAAACATGCAGACAAAGCTCGCTCTTTTGTTCATGACTTTTTCTTCTTTGAAGGTGGGGCAATAATCCACGGAGTGCTTGGAGAAAAAAAGGGCCGAGTCGGCGCGGCGGTTGCCCGGCGCGCCTCCCACAGATCCGGACTTCGCAATTCACGCATCCGGCTCGAAGGGTGGAAAACGGGACGCGGACCGTTTCTTGACTAGGTGTATTTTCTAGGTGGCGAAACAATCGGCGTCCGGCGTCCCCTTTTTTTTTCACGAAGTGCCAATGATTGGGCATTACACAGTCCTACCTTCGATGGCCACTTTCAGTCGGGAAAGATAGTCACCATCCTCTTTAACCATGACCCTGGTGATCGAAACAA
>Ga0207152_1052_pt2 | contig 22900 bp, 19 predicted proteins | sample Alteio_BWMinHeat_30_FD_153590 | JGI IMG/M metagenome (GOLD analysis project Ga0207152, IMG submission 153590) | Enriched cells from forest soil in Barre Woods Harvard Forest LTER site, Petersham, Massachusetts, United States -... | ecosystem: Environmental > Terrestrial > Soil > Temperate forest >... | reverse complement strand
TTAATATATGCGGACTGTTCCGCCGGCGCGCGGCACACGCGCAGGGAGAGTTACCTGATGGCGAAACGAAAGAGAAGTTTGCGGATGGGCGGGGGCATTGGCAGGAAATGTTGCAAGGCGCGCCGGGTTCGCACTGGCACGAGCGCCTGGCGGGGGCGGAGTTTGATGAGGATTCGTTTTGCTCGGTCGCAGGATTGTCGCTGGAACCGCAGCAGGCCCGGGCGTCGAATGAATGCTGCCTGGGCGATACGATCACAATGATTGCGCCGGTGACGGGCAACGGGATGTCGATGGCATTTGAGTCGGCGGAGGTGGCGATGGAACCGCTGGCGGAGTACAGCGGGGGGAGAATCTCGTGGAGCGAGGCGCAGCGGACGATCGCGCGGCGGTGCGATGAGGCGTTTGCGCGGCGGTTGACGTGGGCGGCGTGGCTGCAGCGGCTGATGTTCATGCCGAGGGCGCAAAATGCGCTGGTGTTGCTGGCGCCGCGCTGGCTGTGGTTGTGGAAACTGCTTTTGGAGAGGACGCGATGAAACCGCTGTCGGATTGCCGGCTGTATACGTTTGTGGATGCGGCGTACTTGAATGGGCGCGCGCCGGAGCGGGTGGCGCAGGAGTTGTGCGACGGCGGGTCGGACCTGATCCAGCTTCGCGCGAAAAATTGTTCGCCGGATGAAGTGCGGCGGATGGCGGAGGCGATTTTGCCGGTTACGAGGCGAGCCGGCGTCGGGCTGGTGATCAATGATCATTTGTCCATCGCGATGGAAGTTGGGGCGGAGATGTGCCATTTGGGGCAGGAGGATTTCTTTGACGCGGGTTTCAAAGAAGTTTCACAACTTACCTCGAAGAATGAGATTGGGGGGACGGTCCGCCCTCGCGCCGGAACGAAAGTCCAGATTGGCCTGAGCACGCACGCGCCGGAGCAGGCGAAGCGGGCGGTGGCGGCGGGGCCGGGATATGTTGCCATCGGGCCGGTGTATGCGACGGGCACGAAACCGACGGCGAAGCCGGTGACGTTGGAATATGTGCGCTGGGCAACGGCGAACGTGGCGATTCCGTGGTTTGCGATTGGCGGCATCAATCTCACCAATCTGGAGGAGGTGCTGGCGGCGGGCGCGCGGCGGGTTTGCGTGGTCTCAGCGATTTTGAGTGCGCCGGACGTGGCGGGGGCGTGCCGGGAGTTTAAAAAGAGGCTGGGATGAGAAGGCACGCGATACCAAACCGCCGAACTCCGCTGTTTCCCAAATTCGTGAACGTTCCCGATCGCCGAGCGTGGAGACCTTGTCCCGGTCTGATACTGAGGAGCCGTCAACAGGATGCCACCTCTCCCCCGCAAGCGGCGGAGAGGGAGACGGAGCCCTTGTGCAAAACATTGCACACTGAACCGGCGCGGCTATTCGAGTTTATTGATGGCGTCGCGGATTTTGCGCGCGATGGATTCCTGGCGGCCGGGGTCGAGAATTTTCCCGCCGTCGGGTTCGATGACGTAGAAGGTGTCGATGGCCGCGCCTTTTTCGGTCACGATTTTGGCGGCGGAAATATTCAACTCCAATTCCGCGAAGGTCTGGGAAATGGCATGGAGCAAACCGACGCGGTCTTCCGTCTCCACCTCGATCGCCGTGCGGGATTCGGAGGTCTCGTTGTCGAAGTTGATCCGGGTGGGGATGCGGTGGCCCTCATAGGACTGCCAGGGCGGGCGGATCCCCTTCTGGCGGGCGATGAGGGCGCCGAAATCCGCCTCGCCGCCGGTCAGCACCTTGAAAATCAGGGACTCAAACTTTTCACGTTCCTCGCGATTGGCCAGGGCGCCGGTGCGGGCGTCGGTGACGAAGAAGGAGTCGAGGACGATGGCGTCGGAGCGGGTGAAGATCCGGGCGCTGAGGATGTTCAAGCCGGCGGCGCTGAGCGAGCCGGTGAGGTTGCTGAACAAGCCGGCGCGGTCCCAGGTGCAGATTTTGACGATGGTGTAGCCGCGGTCGGGTTCGTTGTGCCAGTCAATGACAGGTTCGAGGGCCTTTTGTTCGTCGGGCTGGAGTTGCAGGTGCAGAAAGCGGTGGACGAGCGCGAGGTCGCGGATGATTTCGGTGGCCGAATGAATGAGGAAATAGCGCGGGGGCAGGGAGTCGAAATGCGCGTGCAGTTCCTCCGCGCTGAAATTGGGGGGCATCAAACGCTGGACTTCCTCGGCAAGGAGTTCGCGTTGTTTTTCCTCGGCGCGGACGAATTCGGTGCCGCCGGTGAGGAGGGGCATGGTCTTGAGATGGAGCGACAAGAGGAGGGAATTTTTGAAATCGTTCCACAATTTGTCGCTGGTGCCCATGGAATCGGCGAAGGTGTGGAGGGTGAGAAACATGAGGACCTCGGCGTTTTGCACCTCCTTGGCAAAGGCGCGGATGACGGCGGGGTCTTCGAGATCGCGCCGCTGGGAGGTGTTGGCCATGAGCAGGTGGTTTTGGATGACGAGCCGGAGGTTGTGCGTGGCGGCGCCGTCGAGCCCGAGGCGGTGGGCGACGCGTTCGGCGAGCTGGCTGCCGACCTGGGCGTGTTTGCCGTGGCCATTGGCCTTGCCGGTATCGTGCAACAAAAGGGCGAGATAAAGGAGGAAGGGGCGTTCCAGATCATGAAACAAGGCCGCGTAGCCGGCGTAGGGATCCTCCTTCGCCTCCCAAACGCGGTCGAGTTGTTCCAGGCACACGAGCGTATGTTCGTCCGCGGTGTATTGGTGATAAAACTCGTGCTGGACAAGGCAGGTGAGTTTGCCGAACTCGGGGATGTATTTTCCGAGCAAACCAACCTCATGCATCTGGCGGAGAACGGGCGCGACGTTTCCGCGCTGGCCGAGGATGCTCAGGAAGGTTTCGCGCACGTGCTCGTCGTAAAGGAAGGCACGGTCGGCGAGGGAAAGCTGGCTGCGGATGAGCTGGGCGAGGTCGGGGTGGAGGGGCAGGCCGCGTTGCTGGGCGTGAAGGAAAACGCGCATGAGGCGGCGGGGCTGGTCGCGAAAGACGCGCGGGGAGACGGCGTGGATGCGGCCCTCGACGAATTTGAATCCGTCGACGACCTGCTGTTCGGCGCGGCGCAGTCGGCGGCGGCCCATGAAGCCGCGGATGAATTCGAGGCGGCGGGGTTCAGGCGAGAGCGCGAGGCGCTGTTCGAGGGTGCGGTTGATGAGATAGATGTTGCGGGCGTGGGTGTAAACCGTGCGCATGAATTTTTCGAGGCGCTGGCTGGGCGAACGGTCCGTGAAGCCGAGGTTGTGGGCAACGGACGGCTGGACGTTTTTGGAGAGGACATCCACCGGCCGGCCGACGAAGTAGTGGAGTTCGTTGCGGACGCGGAGGAGGTAATCGTAGGCGGCTTCGAGTTGTTTGCGCTCGGACTCGCTGATGAGTTCGCGTTGCTGCAATTCGGCGAGCGAACGGGTGCGGTATTTGAAGAAGGCCATCCAGACAAGGTTCTGGTAATCGCGCAGGCCGCCGCAGCCGTTCTTGATATTGGGTTCCTGCATGGAGGGGGAGTTGCCGAATTTGTTGTGACGGGCGGCCTGGTCATCCAGGCGGGCGGCGATGTATTTATCCTCGTAACCATCAACGCATTTGTTGATGACGGCCTTTTGCAATTTGTTGAAGAGGGGTTCGCTGCCGGTGATGAGCCGCGCCTCGATGAGGGAGGTTTTGGACTGCATGTCGTCGCGGGCGGCCTGGACGCAATCCTCGACGCTGCGGACGGAATGCCCGACCTTGAGGCCGAGGTCCCAGAGGGGGTAGAGGATGCCATCCATCAGCCGGGACAGGAAGGGGAGCGGTTTGTTGCCGGCGACGACCTGGCCGTCGTGGAGGAACATGAAATCGATGTCGCTGTAAGGATTGAGTTCGGCGCGGCCATAACCGCCGATGGCGACGAGGGCGATGGTGGAGGGATACTGCCTCTGGCCGCCGGGCGAGAGGTTGGCGACGACGGCGTCCCACATGTAACGGAGGAGGATGTCGAAGAGCCGGGCGCGGGCGCGGCAGATTTCGACGCCGCCGGCGCCGGCGCGATGGAGGATTTTGAGCCGGTGGGTTTCCACCTTCAGAAACGCCTTGTAGCGGGGGAGTTCCGCGGCGGGAAGGCGTCCCGGCGGCAGCGCGAGGCGGCTGGCGGCGCTGGCTTCGATTTTTTCGATGAGTGTCGGCACTCGCCACAGATTGATTGGAAATGTGATTGAACGCAAGCGCCCAAGAAATATCAAAACCTTGCCGCCGAACCGGTGTTTGGCAGAGACTGGAACCCATGCCGCCCAATCCGGACACTGACGCCGCCCTGATGCTCCGCGTGAAGCAGGGGGACGGCGCGGCGTTCGCGGAACTGGTGGACAAATACAAACAGCCGGTGATGAATTTCGCCTGGCGGATGCTGCGGGACGCGACGGAGGCGGAGGACATGGCGCAAAACGTTTTCCTGCAAGTCCATAAATCGGCGCATCGTTACAAGGTTTCGGCCCGGTTTTCCACGTGGCTGTTCACCATCGCCCGCAATTTGTGCCTGAATGAAATACGGCGCCGTTCGCGTCACCCGGCGGATTCGATGGACGCGGCGGGGCCGGAAGGGGACGATCAGCCGGCGCGGCAATATGAGGACGGCAGGACTTTTTTGCCGGGGGACACGTTGTTGCACCGGGAATTGGAGCAAAAAATCGAGCAGGCGCTGGCGGGCCTGCCGGAAATCCAGCGCACGGCCATCATACTCTGCCGGAAGGAAGAGATGAGTTATGAGGAGATTGCGGTGGTGGTGGGCTGCTCGGTTTCGGCGACGAAGTCGCTGATCCATCGCGGGCGGGAGACCTTGAAACAAAAACTCAAGCCGTATTTGCGGACGGGTGAATGGCGAAAGGCCGCGAAATGAACGCAACTTTGCCGGTCCGGCGGTTTAATTCCATGTGCTGATACCGGAAGCCATCTCATAAATACCCGCAGCGGCGTCCCGGTGAAAGAAAAATGACGAATATGAAAACAGCAAGATGCGTGACGAGAACTGGATCGGCCGATCTTTGTGCCGGCCACGTTGTTGTTCGTCGGTCGCAGCCCCACTGCGGGGATGCTCCCTCCTCACGCGTGGGCTTCCCAAGCCTTGCGATTTTGTTTCCCAGAGAAACAACGTGCCGCTTCGCGGCAAGCAATGTGGCCAGCCCAAATCTCTGGCCGCGCCTTCTGCTGTTCTTTATGAGAGGGCTTCCATGAACGACGCGGATTACCAGAAAGTGCGCGAGTTGAGCTGGCAGCGCAAGCTGACCGAGGCGGAGGACGCGGAGTTGCAGAAATACCTCGCGGCGCACCCGGAGGCAAAGGTGGACTGGGAAACGGACGCGGAACTGAACCGGTTTCTGGACGGGTTGCCGGCAGCGCCGCCAGTGGCGTCGAATTTTACCGCACGGGTCATGGAGGCGGTCGAGCGGGAGACCGCGATCCCGGCGCACGCGGAAGGCTGGTTTGCGCGGGGGCGGTTGCGGAACTGGCTTCCAAGAGCGGCGGCGGCCTGCCTGGTGGCCGGGGTGGTTTTGCTCGGCTATCATGAGCATCAAACCAGGGCGCGGGAAGCGATGGCGCGGCGGGTCGCTGATCTCGCGCGCGCGGTGTCCGCCTCGCCGGAACTGCTGGCAAATTACGACCACATCCGCCGGCTGGGCGACACGCCGCCCAAAGCCGACACCAACCTGCTGGCGCTGTTGAAATGATGCCGCTGCTTCAACGCGGTCTTTTGCTGTTGATTGCGCTCGGCGCGTGCCCGGGGTTTTTCACCGACGCGCCGGCACAGACGGCGGCCGCTTCCGCCGGGCAAGCGTCCGTCACGGCACCGCTGATGAGATCGCCGGTGGAACTTTTCCGTCAATTGCTGGCGATGAAACCGGAAGAGCGCGAGAAATTCCTGGCGGACCGGCCGGCGGACAAGCGCACAGGCCTGCTGGAAAAAATCCAGGAATATGAAGCGATGAAACCGGAGGAGCGCGAGTTGTCGCTTGGCGCGACCGAATTGCAATCGTATCTCGAACAGTTCGTGAACACCGCGCCGACGAACCGCGCCGCGCAACTGGCCGCCGTTCCCGAACCCTACCGCAAGATCATCAGCGACCGCCTCAATCAATGGGACATTCTGCCGCCCGACCTGCAAAAGGACGTGCTGGCGCACGAGGCGACGAAACGTTATTTCCTGGGGGCCGGCCCCGACACCCTGACCAATGACATCTGGAAAATACTGCCGCCACCGTTGCAGGACGAGGTGAGCCGTTTGAGCAAGGTGTCGCCCGGGGAACGCCGGCAGAGTTTTGCCGCCGCCGAGCAGTTTTTTGGATTGAGCGACGAGGAGAAGCAAAAGGTGCTGGAAACACTTTCCGGCACCGAACGCCGACAGGTGGACGAGACGCTCCAGACACTGCAACATCTGCCCAAAGAACAACTCGACCGGTGCCTGAAATCCATTGGCAGGCTGGCCGATTTGAGCGACCGGGACCGGCGGGAATTCATGAAGAACGCGGGGCGCTGGAACGAAATGCCGCCCGAGGAACGCGCAGCCTGGCGCAATCTGGACAACTCTCTGCCGCCGCTGCCGCCCGGCATCGAAGTGCCGACGCCCGACGATTACCGCATCATCATGCCGCCCGGGATGAACCCGACCACGGCCACGAATGCGGCGCCGTGAGAGGGCAATCGGTGAATCTTGAAGGGGCCGCCAAGCCGGTTATTTTGCGACGCGCCCGGTCAGCATCAAATCCGGCCCAAGCCAACGCCATTCCACGCCGCGCAGTTTGACGCGTTGGGAAAGCCGGTTGATGCCGCCGCCGCCGACCCCTTTGCGCGCGTCGCGGCCGCCCAGAATTTTTGGAGCATAAAAGAACGCGACGCGATGCGCCAGCCCGCCGAGCAGGAATGACGCATTGACCTCCCCGCCGCCCTCCACCAGCAGGCTGGTGACCCCTTGCGAGCCAAGTTTCTTTAGAAGCCAGGGCAGTGCAATTTTTGATTTTTGATTTTTGATTTTTGAATCAACCGAAGGCGCGACGAGAATTTTTACCCGCCGGGTCAGGGCCGCCACGCGATTTTTTGGCGCGTGTTTGCCGACCACGATGGTGGTAAGGTGCGCAAATTCATCGTTCACGATCTTCGCAGTCAGCGGAGTGCGCGCGAGGGAATCCAGAATGATGCGGCGCTTTGGGCTTTGAGCTTTGGACGGTGAGACTGGAATTTTTCGTGCGGTGAGACTGGGATCATCCGCCAGCACGGTATTGATGCCGATGAGAATCGCGTCGGTTTCGTGCCGCAACTGCATTCCATGCGCGCGCGCTTTTGGGCCGGTGATCCATTTGGACTCGCCGGCAGCGGTGGCGATTTTGCCATCCAGAGTCATCGCGGCCTTCACCGTCACGAAAGGGGCGCGATGAACGATCCAATGATTAAAAGCCTCATTCAATCTGGCGGCTTCGTCCGCCATGACGCCGTGGACGATCTTTATCCCCGCGCGTTGGAGCAGCCGGAACCCCCGGCCCGAGTGCGCCGGATTGGGGTCGGTGGCCGCGACGACGACCTGCTTGATTCCCGCCGCCTTGATGGCGTCCGTGCAGGGTGGTGCCCGCCCATGAGTGCTGCACGGTTCCAGGGTGACATAAAGCGTCGAACCTTTGGGATTGTTGCCCCGGGCCTGTGCGTCGCGAAACGCCTCAATCTCCGCGTGCGGTCCGCCCGCGACACGGTGCCATCCCTGCCCGATGATTTTCCCGCGCTTCACCAACACGGCGCCAACCATCGGGTTGGGTGAAGTTGTCCCGCAGCCGCGTTGCGCGAGGCGGAGCGCGAGGCGCATGAGATGAAGGTCCTTCATCACTTCGCGGTCAGGATTCCTTGAACAACGCCTCGGCAAACTGCCGGGCGTCGAACGGCTGTAAATCGTCGGCCTGTTCGCCAAGGCCGATGAATTTGATGGGCAATCCCAACTCCTTCTGGATGGCGACGACCATGCCGCCTTTGCTGGTGCCGTCGAGTTTCGTGACGACGAGGCCGGTGAGGGGAACGGTTTTATGGAATTCGCGGGCCTGGTTCAACGCGTTCATGCCGGTGGTGGCATCCAGGACGAGCAGGACTTCGTGCGGCGCGCCGGGGGATTGTTTGCCCATGACACGGTGAAGTTTCTGCAATTCCTGCATCAGATTGTGCTTGGTGTGAAGGCGACCGGCGGTGTCCACGAATAAATATTGCGCGTGGCGGGCGTTCGCGGCGGTGATGGCGTCATGCGCGACGGACGCGGGGTCGGCCTTGTCCGCGCCGGCGATGACGGTGACCTTGAGCCGCTGGCCCCAGAGCTTGAGTTGTTCGATGGCCGCGGCACGAAAGGTGTCGCAGGCGGCGAGCATGGCGGTTTCGCCGCGCGATTGGATGAGCCAGGCCAGCTTGGCAGCGGTGGTGGTTTTGCCGGTGCCGTTGACGCCGACGATGGAGATGACCGTCAAACCGGAGTCCGCCTTGCGCAGGGCCGACTGGTTGGAGGCGAGGCTTTTTTCCACCTCGGCGGTGGCAATGGCAAAGACATCCAATCCGGCACCGCCCTGGGTTTCATACGCGCGCTTGACGGCGGCGATGATCTGGGTGGTCATGGGCATCCCCAAATCGGCGGCGATCAACGCGGTTTCCAATTCTTCGAGCGACTGGCCGGTGAGTTTGGGCGACCGGGTGATGACACGTTTGATTTCGTGCGCGAGTTTGGCGTGGGTCTTCTGGAGGCCCGCCTTGAATTTTTCAAACAAGCCCATGAATTAATGAGACGTGTGGAGGGCGGATTGCGGGCCGGCCAGGGCGGCCTTGCGTTCGGCCACCCTTGACTTGAGTTTTTCAACATGGTGATACGGCAGCCGGACGGTGCCGACGAGGGGTTTTCCCTTGTTCAGGCCGTGGCAATCCGAGCCCCCGGTGATCAGCAGATGAAATTGGTCCGCCATTTGCAGGTAGTGATGGGACGTGGCCGCGGAGTGTTTGGTGTGAAAACATTCGATGCCGTCCAGGCCCGCCTCGACGATTTCGGGAATTATTTCGTCCGTGCGGTTCAAACCGGGATGGGCCATGACGGCCACGCCGCCGGCCTGGTGGATGAGGTCCATGGCCTCCAACGCGGAGACCTTGCACTTGGGCACCCAGGCGGGGCGGTTGATCTTCAGAAAACGCTCGAATGCCTCGTCGAGGCTGCCGCAAAAACCGGCCTTGACGAGGGCGCGCGCGACGTGCGGGCGGCCGGGAGAGCGGCAACTGGCAATCTCAAACACCGCCTCAGCCTGCAAGGGGACATTGAGCCGATTGAGCCGCGCGACCATTTCATGGATGCGGTTCTGGCGCACGGCCTGGAACCGGGCCACCTCGGAGAGGAGTTTTTTGTTTTCGAGATCAATGCCGTAACCAAGCAGATGCACTTCAATACCGTTGAGTTCAGCCGTCAGTTCGGTGCCAGAAATGAATTCGATGCCTTCCGCCTCGCAAGCCGCGGCCATGCGCGGGCAGCCTTCCACGGTGTCGTGGTCGGTCAAGGACATCGCCGCGAGCCCGTGCCGTTTGCCGTGGGAGGCGAGTTCCTCGGGCGAAAAGGTGCCGTCGGAAAAATTGGTGTGGAGATGGAGGTCGGCGACCATCAGAAATTGCGGTTGTCGGTTGGGCGTGGCTGGCTGGTATTCATTTGACGATGCGCGCGGGGCGCAGGAGTTCGCCTTTGACCTTGTCGAGAATGCCGTTGACGAACTTGCCGCTGTCCTGGGTGGAAAATTTTTTGGCAATGTCCACCGCCTCGTTGATGCTGACGACGGGCGGGATGTCGTCGCGGTGGAGCATTTCGTAGATGGCTAGGCGGAGGATGTTGCGGTCCACGGCGGCGATGCGGCGGAGTTCCCAGTTTTGGGCGTGTTTGGTGATGCAGGCGTCGGCTTCATCGCGGAATTCCAGGACGCCGCGGATCAAGGGGTCGGCGAAGAGGCGCACGGAGGCTTCCTCTGGGGTGGGTTCGGGCAATTCGACCTTCTGGCCCCAGGTGGCGCGGCCTTTTTCACCGGCGATGGCGGCGGTGCGCTGCGAGTCCCAGAACTGGTTCAGGGCGTCATCCAGCTTTTCGGCCGGATTCAAATCGTACTGAAATAAAAACTGGACGGCGCGTTCGCGCGCCTCACGTCGCTTGCCCATATGGCTGATGATGGAGCAGAAGGCCGGGTTGAGAAATGAAAATTTTCAAGGCCAACCAGGCCGCCGCCGTTCGTCCGCAGGCCATCAATTAAATCGATGCCCGATGGTGGATTTTCGATTAACGATTCCACGCATGCTGTGACAGACTGACTCTGTGAAGATAGACCGGATTTTCCCTTTCCGCCACAAATGGCGCATCTGGACTGGCGTTCTGATGAGGTTGTTTGTAGTCTTGGCTGAGGCTGGAATGTTTTGGCGCATGGGAAGCAATGCCCGTCGTGCGAGGGAACAGCAGCAGAGCAGGGTTCAATTTCCCTTCCCGGGCAATCAGTCTGTATTGTCATCAACCGGCGGCGGCCCAACCGGGCGATATCATGAACGAACAGGAACGCGCTGAATTGGAGCAGTTGAAAGAGCAGCAGGCCCGTTTGCGTGACCAGTTGGCGAACCTGGCTCACCAATTGGATGCCTTTGAGACCAGACTCGCCCAGTCTGAACTGCCGGCTGTTCCGGACCTCCCGCAACCGCCAGTTTTGGAAGCGGTTCCACTTCAACCGGTTTTTATCCAACCGCCGGTGGAAACCCCCGTTCCTCCACCGCTTCCGCCAATCATTCCGTCCATGGCGAGGCCGGTGTCTGCGCCCGAGTCCGCGCGAACAGAAGCAAAGATTTCCAGGGCAGAAGCTGCTTCAGCCGCTACACCCAGGGCGGTTGAGTCCGCCGCCTCATCCCCGCAGACTAAAAAAACTGAAGCGCCCCGGATTCAACCGCCGCCCCTGCCGGGCTTTTTGACCAACCAAACTTCTGGTGCAGCACCATCTTCGGCAACTCCCGGCGCCGAGCCGGTGAAGAAATCGTCCTTTGAGATGCGATTGGGCACGTATTGGCTGGTGCGCATCGGGATTGTGATGCTGCTGACCGGCCTCGTGTTTTTTGGCGCGTACGCCTATGAGAATTTTATCGGTCGGCTTGGGCCGGGCGGCAAGGTGGTTTTGCTTTATCTCGCGAGCGGCGCGCTGCTGGGAACCGGGGCGTGGCTGCAACGGAAGGAGGAAGCGATCAGGAATTATGCCCAGGTGCTGGTGGCGGGCGGGCTGGCCGCGGTCTATTTCACCACGTACGCGGCGCATTACGCCGGGCGTTTGCAGGTCATTGCGAGCCCGCTGTTGGACGGCGCGCTGCTGCTGGGTTGGGCGGGATTCATCATCTGGCTGGCCGATCGGAAAAAGTCGGAGGTGCTGGCCCTCTTCGCCGTGCTGCTTGCCTACTACACTTCCATCATCACCCACGTCGGGTTGTTTACGCTCTATTCCAACCTGGTGCTGACGGTGGCGGCGGTGTTTTTCCTGGTGCGCAATCGCTGGGCCACGGTCAGCTTTGCCAGTCTCGCGGCCACGTATGTCAGCTACGGTTTCTGGCGCTTTTATCAGGACGGCCAGTGGCAGTTGACCGGCCCGGACGAGGGATTGTGGACAGGAATTTTTTTTCTCATAGGTTATTGGGCGGTTTTTACCGCCGCGGTGTTTCTGTCGAAACACGAGCAATTCAGGGACGTCCGGCGGGCCTCCTTTCTGAGCCTTAACAACGGCGCATTTTTTGGCGCCTTCGTTCTAACCATGCTGCAGGTGCACCACGGCGGCTTCTGGAAATTTTCCCTGGTCTATGGCGCAGTTCTGACCGCCCTGGCCTTTGTGGCGCGGCGGTTCCTCGCGACCGACAAGCTCGCCGGTAATTCGTATCTGACGCAGGGACTGCTTTTGGTGACGCTGGGCTTTTTGACTTATTACTCCGGGCTGAAGCTGAGCCTGGTGCTGGCGGTTGAAAGCGCGGCACTGGTGATTCTTGGCCGGCAATTGAAGAGCCGGGTGATGCAGATCGCGTCTGTTGTTGCGGCCACGCTGGCGGTCGGTTGGGGAATCCAGACGTTGACGATTACGCTGGCGCCCTTTGACCATAACGGCCTGATCATGGGCGCCGCCGTGGGGGCGCTGATGCTGTTCAACGCATTCTGGCTCCGGCGCGAAGCCGGATCCGAAGCAGGAGCTTTTCGTGTCCGAATCATTTGCTTCACGGTGCTTGGCCTGGGGATGTGGGTCGTCACCACCTGGCAGAACACCACGGAGGAGTGGCGCGGATTCGCGCTGGCGTGCGAGGCCGCGGGCTTTTTGCTGGCCGAACAACCGTTGAAGAACCAGTTCCTCAAGGTTGGCGCTTATGTCTTTGCCGGAATGGCTGCCGGTTGGGAGATCGGCATGCTGGGCGATCAATACCAGTTTCACGAGCTTCCGGGGCGCACGGGACTTGTTCAGGGAACCGGCATCGGGGCGTTGATGATTTTTTGCGCCCTTTGGGAACGGCGCATTCCCGCGGCGAAGCAAAACAAGTTGTTTCATCCGCCGGTGACTTTTTATTCCGTGCTGAGCCTGTTGACGTGGCTGGCGGCGACGTGCGTGTTCACGCCCCGGGAACATCTCGCGCCGATCCTGGCCGGTGAAGCGCTTGTGCTCACGGCTTCATATTATTTCCTGCGATTGGCGGAAATGACCCTGTTTGGGCAATTCTTTCTTTTACTGGCGCAAACGTTCTGGCTGATCGACGCGGTTGGAAACCATGTGTCGCATCCCTGGTGGAACCCGGCGTTGGTCATTGCCATCACGCTGGGACTGGCGCAATGGTGGCAACGACAAAAGGCGCTCACCCTGGAGCGAACGAACACTTTGTCGCTGCAAGGCATCTACGCGCTGGCGGTTGTCGGGCTCCTGTATTTCTGGCTGGAACCGGAATTTGCCGCGCCGCATTGGCTGGCGATGACCAGCGTGCTGGCAATTGTTTTGACGGTCTATGGAACCTTGAATCGTTACTGGCTGCTGGCGGCGGCGGGGCAGATTTTTGTGCTGGCCAGCGGCTGGCAATTTGGCGCGCAACTATGGGACGGAAAACCGGAATGGTATCTGCCGCTCGCGCCGGTCATCACATTGGGCCTGCTGTCATACTATGCGGTCAAGTGGTTCGAGCGGCGGCCGGACGCGAAGGGGGAAATACGGGAGGGAATTTTGCAAATCGCCCAGGTTTATCGCGTGGCGGGGCTGTTGATGTCGCTGTGGTGGGTGCATAAATATATTCCCGCGCGGGAGATGTGCTGGGTGCTGGCGTTGCCGGGGCTGGTTTTGTTCCTGATTGCCGGATGGCGGCGGAATCAGGAACTCCTGATCTTCAGCGCGGCTTATACGGTGGTAGGGTTGGCAAGATTCTTTGTGCCCTGGGAAGACGCGCAGACGGTTTATTGGCCGAACCTGCTGGCCATTCTAGTGCTGCTGGCACAGCAACGGGCCGCAAAGCGTCTGCCGGACAGTTACCGCCTGCGACCGGAGATCCACGGCGGCGCAATCATTCTGGGCGCGTTGAGCCTTTGGCTGTACCTGTCCCGTTGGATATTGCAGACGTCGGACGGATTTTATCTGACGGCGGGCTGGTCGGTGCTGGCGCTGGTTTTGTTCGGGGTCGGAATGGCTGTGCGCGAGCGGGTTTATCGCTGGACCGGGCTGGCGGTGCTGGCCTGCGCGTTGGGCCGGGTGGTGATTTTTGACGTTTGGAAACTGGAAATCATTTATCGCGTGCTCAGTTTCATGGCGCTGGGCGTCGTGCTGCTGGTGCTGGGTTTTGTTTACAACAAATACCAGGAGAAGATAAGGGAATGGCTCTGACGAGCGGTCTCACTCCATGGGGTATTTCAGGCCCCACTGGGCGCGGAGGGTGTCCAGGGTCTTCATGATGGAGAGGGTTTCGTCGAGGGGCAGGACGGCGCTTTGCAGGCGGCGCGTGCGCAGGCATTCCATGAATTCGGCGGCTTCAAATTGATAGCCGTTGGCGGTGAACGGGAATTCCAGAAATTCCTCGCCGCCGTCATCGAGGGAGAGCGTCAGGTCGGTGCCTTTCCACCACGGGGTGTGAAGTTTTATTTTTCCCTTCGAGCCGAGGAGGCAGGCTTCCATGGGGGTGCTGGTCTGAATGGCGGCGTGGAGCACGGCGAGCTGGCCGCCGGGATGTTTCAAGGTGATGGCGGCCTGCTCGTCCACGCCGGTGGGGCCGAGTTCCGCCACGCCGGCGATTTGCGAGGGCGGGCCGAAGAGCATAGATGCCAGGGAAACGGGGTAAATGCCGACGTCCAAAAGCGCGCCGCCGCCCAGCGCGGGGTCGAAGAGGCGACCGGTGCGTTCCGGGGCGCGGAAGCCGAAATCCGCCGTCAACATCCGCAGATCGCCGATGATGTCCCGGGCGACCATTTCGCGGAGGCGGACCATGATGGGCAGGAAGCGGGTCCACATGGCTTCCATGACGAGGAGTTTTTTGGCCCGGGCTTTTTGAATGACGGATTTGGCCTGCCGGGCGTTGATGGCGAAGGGTTTTTCGCACAGGACGGGTTTGCCGGCTTTGAGGGCCATCAGGGTGTTTTCGGCGTGCAGGGGATGGGGGGTGGCGACGTAAATGGCATTCACGGCGGGATCGTTGACGAGGGCTTCGTAGCTGGCGTGGCGGCGGGGGACGTTGAACTGGCGGGCGAAGGCGTCGGCGGCGGATTGGGTGCGGGAACCGACGGCGACGAGGGATGCGTCGGGGAGGGCGGCGAGGCCCTGGGCGAATTTACCGGCGATGGCGCCGGTGCCCAAGATTCCCCAGTGGATTTTGTCGGACATAATGGTCATGCGGGCAGGAGCGATCCTGGCGGAAGTGTCTCGCGGGGGTTTTGGTTTGGCAAGGCGGGAAAACGGAGGACATTTACCACAGAGACACGGAGGCGCAGAGAAAATGGGATGAGACCGGACAAGAAAGCAAAGATTTAACCACGGATGGACACGGATACCGTGATAACACTTGATGGAAATTCGCAAGTCTGTTTTCTTAAATCCATGCCGATGTTGTCCGATAGAGCCGTCAGTGTCGGACGGTTTTTTTTCGCCGTGGGACTGGTCGGTTTCGGGATTCTACAATTCATTTACGGCGATTTCGTGCCGGGTCGCGCACCCGCGTGGCCGTCCGCGCTGGCGGGACGATTGTGCTGGGCGTACACTTCCGGCGCGGTCCTTGTCGCGGCCGCCGCAACGATTCTGTCCGGAAAGAAAGCGCGGTGGGCGGCACTCCTGGTCGGGACGATGGTCCTGGTGTGGGCATTTTTTCGACATTTGCCGGGACTGGCGGCCCATCCAGACGCGATCGTGATCACGGACACCGGCAAGGCTCTCGCCTTGTTTGGGGGCGCCTTTGCCGTCGCCGGATCCCTACCCGCCAAGGCGGCTGGCTTCGCCGGCGCGTTTTCCAGAATCATCAATTCAAAAGATGCCTTCCTCTGCCTGGGCCGCTTTTGTCTCGGAATTTTCATGATAGTTGGCGGCATTGAGCATTTCATCTACGCAGACTTCGTAGCGACGCTGGTCCCTGCGTGGATTCCCGGCGCCCACTTCTGGACCTATTTTGCCGGTGTTGCACTGATCGCGGGCGGTTCGGGAATGATGGTTCCCAAGACGGCATATTGGGCGGCACTTCTTTCGGGTTTGATGATTTTTCTTTGGGTCGTGCTGCTGCACATACCCAGAGCCCTGGCTGCCTCAGAAGATCAAAGCCGAAACGAGTGGACTGCGGTATTTGAAGCACTCGCCTTTTCGGGCATTGCATTTGTACTGACTCGCAACCAAGCGGAGCTTGGAACCAAGGTGGGGAGAAACGAGGATTAACCGCAGAGGCGTAGAGCCAACCCCGAAAGCTTTCGGGGCAGGCCGGAGCTTGGAACTTATGCGGGAAATGGAGTGTTGGAGTCATGGAGTTCTGCGGGGACAAGGAATGGCGAATTGGCCGCGAAAGAACGCAAAGAACACAGAGGGGGACAAAGGGGATGGATTTAACCACGAACCAAGCGAAATACTCGAAAGGGAATATGAACAGAAGAAAACTGAGAGAACCGAGAAGCACATTCACCACGGAGATACAGTGTTAAGAGTCAACCATAAATTAAGGGCAGCCGGGCGCGAGCTGGAGGCTCGCCGCCGCCCGGCTGCGGGTGATATTGGCTTGGCGTCGTTGGTAACCGGGATCAAAAGCCGTTCGGTTTTTCAGCACGCCAAAGATCAGGTGCGCCAGCAACCGCATGGCCGCGCCGACAATGACCATTTTGGCTTTGCCTTTTTGGGCCAGCCGGATGGCCAAAGCCTGGACTCGCGGGTTGCAGCGCAGGGCGGTGATGGCGGGGAAGTACAGGGCCTTGCGCAAACGGCGATGGCCCAGTTTGCTCATCCGGGTGCGGCCGGTGAGCGTGCCCGACTGTCGCTGACTGGGCGTGACGCCGGCAAAGGCCGCCAATTGGCGGGCGTTGTCCAATTGGTCGATCTCCGGGATGATGGCCAGGACGGTGGCGGCGGTTACGGTGCCCACGCCGGGAATGGTGGTGAGCAAGGCCGCCGACTCTTTGAGGGTGGGATGGGCCTGGAGCACCTGCTCAATTTGACCGGCCAAAGCGCGGAGTTGGCGGTCCAGCAACCGGATTTGCGCCCGGAAATATTTGGCCGTGGAAGCGGGAGCGCTTTCCAGATGTTGCTGGGCCACCACGCGGCTTTCCAGCACTTGCTCCCGGACGCGCACCAGCGGTTGAAGTTGTGCTTGGGCGGGTGTGGGCGGTTGCCAGGCGCGGGGCTGGTGCTGCTGGGCGAAATGGGCAATGAGGGTGGCGTCGTGGGCGTCGGTTTTATTACGGCTCATCCGGGTGCGGGCAAAGAAGTGGATGGCCATGGGATTGACGATACTGACAATGAGGCCCTGCCCGTGGAGAAAATGGGCGACGGGCAGAGCGTAAGTACCGGTGGCTTCCAGACAGACCCTGGGCCGGACCGGGAAACGGGCCAGCCAGCGGGCCAGGGCAAGAAAGCCTTTGGGTGTGTTGGCGAAGGTGGCGGCATGGGCGCCAGTGGACAGGAGCAGGGCGACATCGAGCTTGAGTTTGGAGACATCGATGCCAAGCTGAGGGGCGTTGGTATTCATATGGATTTAGGGGCGACAGATGTCCATGGGACCATTCTTGTGCATACAGCTTGTAGGCTCCGGCGAAGGTGGCCTCAGCTACGATACAGTCCGGTCTTGGGACGTTTGTTAATGGGAGCGGAGGCTGATCTCCGCGACAGGATCAGTGGTCCTCAGGCACAGAACAGTCTCTCCGCTCCCGCCCCAGTTGTAGTTTGCCCGTCGGCTAACCACAAGCGAGGTTGGGAAACGACATACAAGGCACAGAGCCAAGGGAGGCTGAATTGATATGAGGCGGAAGACACGATGCGATTGTAAGTTGACGGGATTGCCTGTGGCACAAAGGGTTAAGGTGGATGCGTGGCTGTTTGAGGAGGGTCTTACATATAAGGAGGTCGTGGACGGATGTTTGAGGGAGTTTGGGTTGAAGGTGAGCAAGAGCAGTGTGGGTCGGTATTATGAACAGACCTGTGCGAACCGGTTCGCGAAGGTGCAAAGGGAGAAGCGGATGGCGTTGGAGCCGGAGTTGAGTCCGGCGGAGGCGTATAAGGTGTTGTTGCAGCGGATAGCGATTCTGGCGTGGGAGGAGATGGATCAACCGCTGGAGGATATCAATCACAAGATGGTGGTGAGGCTGGTGCGGGTGTTACTGGCGGCGCGGCGGGAGAGGCACATGGAGACGCGGGTGCGGGTGGAGCGGAGGAAGGCGGAGAACTGGATGGCACGAGAGTGTTTGAGGCATTGGCGGCGCACGATGAAGAAGAAGCCGCATGTGAGTTATCTGCCGATTTGGAGGGAAGGAAAATCACAACCTTCGAGCCGTCACACCCCTCACCCCGGCCCTCTTGTTGAGGGGAGAGGGGGATGCCGACCATCTGCGTCTCAGTGCGCGCCGGAAAGGGAGAAAAACATGCGCCGGAACACCGGTTTGGCGCCACTCGTTGACACTGCATGGCATCACCCGTAGGTTTGGATTTATGTTTGAACTGGTTTCAGCCTACCAACCCGCCGGTGACCAACCGCAGGCGATAACCGCGTTGACAGAAGGACTGTTGTCCGGCGCGAAACATCAAACGCTGCTCGGTGTCACGGGGTCGGGCAAGACTTTCACCATCGCCAACGTCATCAAAAACGTGGACCGGCCGACGCTGGTGATTTCGCACAATAAAACCCTCGCCGCGCAGCTTTACTCCGAGTTCAAGAGCTTTTTTCCCAATAACGCCGTGGAATACTTCGTCAGTTATTTCGATTACTACCAGCCGGAAGCCTACATCCCGCGCACGGACACGTTCGTGGAGAAGGATTCGAGCATCAACGAGGAAATCGAGCGGATGCGACTCTCGACGATGAGCTCGCTGTTCACGCGGCGCGACGTGGTGGTGGTGGCGAGCGTGTCGTGCATCTACGGCATCGGCAGCAAGGAGGATTACGAGGCGCTGGTGATCCTGGTGCGGGTGGGGCAGGAGTTTTCGCGCGAGCAATTTCTTCAACGGCTGGTGAATCTGCAATACGCGCGCAACGACATCGAATTCATGCGGGGCCAGTTCCGCGTGCGGGGCGACACGGTGGAACTCTGCCCGGCGGGACGGGAGGACGCGCTGCGGGTGGAATTTTTCGGCGACCAGGTGGAGCGCATCACGCGGTTCGAGCCGCTGACGGGCGAGAAAATCGAGTCGCTGGACGCGGTGACGGTCTTTCCCGGCAAGCAATTCGTGACGCCGGCGGAGAAAATGCGGCCCGCGCTGCTGTCGATCCGCGAGGAACTGGGTGAGCGGATCGCCTGGTTCGAGAAAAATGGAAAACTCCTGGAAGCCCAGCGCATCAAGATGCGCACGGAATACGACCTGGAAATGATGGAAGAGATGGGCTTCTGTTCCGGGATTGAAAATTACACGCGGCACATCAGCGGGCGCGCGCCGGGTTCGCGGCCGACGACGCTGTTCGATTTCTTCCCCAAGGATTATCTGCTGGTGGTGGATGAATCGCATGCGACCGTTCCGCAAATCGGCGGGATGTTCGCGGGGGACCTTTCGCGCAAGACGGTGCTGGTCAATTACGGGTTCCGACTGCCCAGCGCGCTCGACAACCGCCCGTTAAATTTTGACGAGTTCCAGGCGTGGCAAAACCAGACCCTGTACGTGAGCGCGACGCCGGGGCCGAGGGAATTGGAATGGTCCACGGGCCGGATTGTGGAGCAGATTGTGCGGCCCACAGGACTGGTGGATCCGACCGTCAAGTTGAAGCCGTTGAAGGGACAGATTGATGACTTGATCGAGGAGGCGCGCAAACGGGTTGAGTTGAAGGAACGCGTGCTGGTCACCACCCTGACAAAACGGACGGCGGAGGAATTGACTGATTATTTGCGCGGCATCGGCATCCATGTCCAGTATCTGCACAGCGAGATTGACGCGATCGAGCGGGTGGAGATATTGCGGTCGTTGCGGAAGGGGGAATTCGACGTGCTGGTGGGCATCAACCTGCTGCGCGAAGGGCTGGACCTGCCGGAGGTGTCGCTGGTGGCGATCCTGGACGCGGACAAGGAGGGTTATTTGCGCTCGACAACGAGTTTGATCCAGACGGCGGGACGCGCGGCAAGGCATTTGAACGGCCTGGTGATTTTGTACGCGGACGTGAAAACGCAAAGCATCCAGAAATTTCTCGCGGTGACGGAATATCGGCGCCAGAAACAGCTCGCCTACAACCAGGAGCATAACATCACGCCCCGGAGCGTGAGCCGCGCGGTGGAGGAAAGCCTGTCATCACACCAGGAGACGAGCAGCCAGGCGGACGTGTTGTTGCGGGAAACCGGCGTGGATTTTGACGTGACGGAAACGGTGCGTGAATTGGAGGAAGAGATGCTGGCGGCGGCGAACAACCTGGAATTTGAAAAGGCGGCGTTGTTGCGCGACCAGATCCGCGAATTGAAACGGGCCACCGGCGATGGGAAGGCGACCGACGAACCGCGCCGGATCAGTTACGGAAAGGGAAAGCGCGGCGGGCGCAAGGCGAGGATGTCAGGATGAATGACGGAGGCATGCACTGGCGCGGGGTTGCAATGGGAAAACCTTTGCAGCAGAACGGAAATCCGCGCGCGGCACGCCGCTCAATTCAACGAAATGTCGTCCGGCATGTCGGCCTGGAGGCGGTATTTGATTCCCTTTTCGCGAAGGATCGCCCGCCAGAGATGTTCGGGGTTCGCTTCGAAAACGAGATCGAGCGAGGCGGGGTGGGTGAGCCAGGCCTCCCGTTTCATTTCATCCTCGAGCTGGCCCGGGCTCCAACCGGCGTATCCCGCGAACATCTTCACCTTTTTGGTCGGCGAAAAGGATTCGCCGATTTCCACGAGCGAATCGAGCGAATGGCCGAGGTCGAGATTGGGCATCACGCTCGCCTCGGGCAGGAAATTGTCCGAGTGCAAAAAACTCAGCGCGGAAAGCTGCACCGGCCCGCCAAGATAAAGCGGCTGCTCCTTGAGTTGTTCGGGAAGGTCGGCGACGACCATCTCGCCGAGTTTGTTTCCGCTGGAACGATTGAGGACCAGCCCGAACGCGCCCTCGGCATCATGCTGGCAGACGAGCAGGACCGTCCGCTGAAAAAAAGAGCCGTTCAACTGGCCGCTGTCCAGCAGCAACTGCCCCCTGAGATATTTCGGCGCCTCGATCATGGCTTCCCAATGCAATTTGCATCAAACTTGCGGTCTTGGCAATCTGGATTAAAATTACAGCATGGCAAAAATCTGGATGATCCTGCTGCTGCTGGCCGTGGTCCTGGTCGCAGGCGGTTGCTGCTCCAATTCCGGGAGCCGCGAATTTGTCCCGGGCATGGGCTGGGTGCCGACCTAAGCGGAACGAAATGGCGGGCCGGCGAAGATTTCCGCGCCATACCGGCAACCGGTTGGCTGCGGCCGTGGCTATTCGTCCGTGCGAAGGAAAAGTTCCTGCTTTTCATTCGAATCGTTCACCTGGATGAGCACGGATTTATCGCGGATTTCAAGACAGCGCACCGCGACATTAGTCTGGCCCACACGGACCCTGGCCTTTTCCAGGGGCCGAAACGTGGCGTCGTTGATGATGACATACCGATGCAGGGCGGCGCCGGAAATCCCCTTCAGCTCGAGCGTGTCCGGCACGGGGGTGGGAGCGGTAACGGGCACGTAAAACAGGGCGGCGAATGGTGTTTCTGCCTTTTCCGGCTCCCCTTGCAACGTCCGGACACGGTCCAGGCCAGCCCAGTCGAGTTTGAAATCCTCCCCGTTTTGCATCCATTCCACAATTGCATCAAAGCCATACCGGTTGTCCGCCTCGATGAGCGTCAAGATTTGGCCCTTGGTGTAGGAGTTTTTCTTGATGACCTGCATTTCGGAAATTTCGTTGCGGCTTTCCATGTATTTGTAAGCGACCAATTCGCAAAAAGCCTCCAGCGTGTCGCGATCGAGGGCCGCCTGGCGCGCGGCGCTGACGTTTTGCCCAATCCAGGTATGGGTGTATTCATGGGCGCAAACGGCCATGAGATGCTCCGGTTTGAGGTTGCTCAGGACGCTGACGGAGTGAATGAACCTGCCGTTGGGCATGTGGTGGGTGTGTGTGGCACCGTAAACCGTGACGCATGCTTCTTCGTGCCCCGGCGCCTTGAAAAGACTTTCGAGATAGAACCGATCCACAATGGAAACCATGACATTGGTGTCAGGAAAGATCATAAACCGCGACAACAGGCGGTGCAAATCATCACGAACTTCCCCACAAATGTGTTTGGCTTCCTCGTCCGAATCAACCACCTCTTTCGCGTCCCGCGCACAGAACATCCGGCCATCGGGCAGCGTTTTGGCATCGGACTTCACCGGCAGACCGCAGATAAAGCAACGATCCGGGAGCGCCTCGCAATCCATGCAGATCAGGTTGGTTGCGCCCGTAACGCCATCAACGATCTTGTAGTACCGGTTGGTGAGTACCGAACCGCAGATGTCGCACTTCAAATACTCAGCTTTGGCCAAAACGGCCACGCAGGAGATCAAAAGGCACGCAAATATCTTCCGGGCATTCATCAGCTATTAAAGGCAGTCTTCAACGTAAGGAAGACATTAGCTGGAAACATGCCAATATTACCTCGGGCGCATCTGTTTGCGTACCTTGGGCTGGCGTACAAACAAAAGTCCCGCAACAACTTGCGGGACTTTTGTCATTCAATACCGCCGGACGACGGTAGTTCAGAAATGCGTTTAAATCAAAGACTTGACCGCCTTGACGATGGCCGCCGCATCGATTCCATACTTGGCCAGAAGCTCTTCCGCCTTGCCCGAATGCGGCAATTCCCTCACGGCCAGCTTATGGACCCGGATGCCGTCGGCGCTGAGTTCGCCGGCGACTGCATCACCCAATCCGCCTTCCGGATAGTGATCCTCGACAGTGATTACCAGATTATTTGTCTTTTGGGCCGCGGCTTTGATGACTTCCCGCGCCAATGGTTTGACGCTGTAAGCGTCAATGACCGTGATGCCGATGCCTTCCCTGGCAAGCGTTTCGGCCGCTTTCGCCGCCTCGAAGAGCGTGACGCCCGCGGCAACCACCGTCACCTTGTCCCCGGCGGATTGCCGGCGTATTTTGGCGCCGCCGATGGGGAACTGTTCGTCGTTACCGTAAATCACCGGGTTTTTCGGGCGCGAAGTGCGGAGGAAGGCGACCCCCTTGTGCAGGGCCATTTGTTCCACCAATTTCT
>Ga0207152_1062_pt2 | contig 23442 bp, 20 predicted proteins | sample Alteio_BWMinHeat_30_FD_153590 | JGI IMG/M metagenome (GOLD analysis project Ga0207152, IMG submission 153590) | Enriched cells from forest soil in Barre Woods Harvard Forest LTER site, Petersham, Massachusetts, United States -... | ecosystem: Environmental > Terrestrial > Soil > Temperate forest >... | reverse complement strand
TCTTCACCGAGAAACTTCCACTTCTTACTCAAACGGCGATCCTGCCATCACCACGGTTTACGATGGTTCCAATTGTCTCGGCCTTACCAACCCACCTTGCTCCAACGTCGGCCACCGCACCAGCATGACCGATGCTGCGGGCTCTGAAGTATGGAGTTATCAAGTCGACGCCACCAATCACCGCAGTGTCCACGTTGACCAGCGCACCACAGCAAGCGTAGTTAATGGCACGCCGACGAACATCACCAAGACCGCAACCTATTACCTCGACCTCGCTGGCAACGTGACTCAGGCCGTGTACCCAACTGGCCGCGTGGTAAATTACACTTTCGACTCTGCGGATCGACCCAGCACCGCTATCGACGGCTCAAACGGCATCACTTACGCCACCGGCTTTACAACCTCGCCGGGAGGAACCTGTCTCAATGGGGTCACCTGCTACACTCCTCAGGGCACTTTCTATGCTCTTTCCATCGGCCAGTCTTCGTCACTCACGAACGGCCTTAATCTCACCCACATTTACAACAACCGCCTCCAGCCTCTAGAATTTAAGGCCTCCTCAGCCGGAGGAAGCGCCATCGACATCAGCTATAGCTTTGTCGATCCTTCCACCAGCCACAACGCCGGCCACGTCTATGGAATCACCAACAATCTCGATTCCACTCGCTCCCAAACTTTTAGCTACGACCAACTCAACCGCCTTACCTCCGCGCAAACCGCCTCCACCTTCGCGACAAGTCCGAGCCACTGCTGGGGAGAAACATATCAACTTGACAATTCCTCCGCGGGCGGTGCATGGGGCAACTTGACGCAAATCGCGCAAACCGCCAACTCCGCTTACACCGGCTGCTCCCAGGAGAGCGGCTTCACCGCAAACGCCGACGGAAACAACCACCTCACCAGCTTTTCCTACGATTCTTCCGGCAACGCCCAGAGCGACGGCGTCAATTCCTACACTTGGAATGCCGAAAGCCAACTGAAATCCGGCGTCGGTGTGAACTATCTCTATGACGGCGACGGCCGCCGCGTCGCTAAAGTCGGTAGCAAGCTCTACTGGTACGACTCCGGCGGCGAAATCCTCGCCGAAACCGACGCCTCCGGCAACACTACCGCCGAATACATTTTCTTCGGCGGCAAGCGCGTCGCCATGCTTCCCGGCTCCGGCACGCCCATCTATTACGTCGAAGACCTCCTCGGCACTTCCCGCGTCATTACCACCAACACCGGCGTCGTCTGCTACGACGCCGATTTCTATCCATACGGCGGCGAGCGTCCTTACACCAATACGTGCCCGCAAAATTACAAGTTCGAAGGCAAAGAGCGCGACACCGAAACCGGCAACGACGACTTCGGCGCCCGCTACTACTCCAACCACTTCGGCCGCTGGCTCAGCGCCGACTGGTCCGCTGTCCCCGAACCTGTCCCGTACGCCAACCTCACCAACCCACAAACCCTCAACCTCTACTCCATGGTCGCCGACGATCCCGAGTCCTTCGCCGACCTCGACGGCCATTGGAGCTGTGACTGGTGTCAGAAACTTAAGAATGTCGCAACCGGAAAAGGCTGGAACACCGACGAAGAGTACGAAGCGACCATGGCCTGGTACGCCAGTCTGCCACCTAACCAGAAGGCACTTATAAACAACCAGATACAGCAGACTGCAGAGGTCGTTTTTGTCGTAGGCGGCACAACAGCCCTCACGGTAGCCAGCGAACGTTCAGGCCGCAGCGGACAGAGTGAAAGTAATACGTCATTAGAAACGGCGGAGACGGTTTCAGCGGAAGAGAGTGCGCTCGCAGCCAGAGCACAACAGGTCCAGGGTGCTCTTCCCGAAGCGACCCAAGGCCGAGTAACAACCGCTGTCGGAACGGCCCTCAATGCTGACGGCACAACTTCAACCTTGGTCAGTACTAGCGAGGGAACGTTGCGCCCCGCGCAACGAGCAGCTCTCCAGGCCGGCGAAACCGCCGTTCAAGGGCAGCCAAGAACACATGCTGAAGTTAACATGCTCAACCATGCCACAGCAAACGGACAGACACTTCAGTCCGTAGCGCCGAGCCGTCCAGCATGTCCAACTTGCCGACAAGTGATGCAGAACAATAATGTTAAGATAATACCGGCCGCTAAGAAGCCAGGTATCTAATGCCCAAAGTCGAAAAAGATCTCCACGCGTTTGATGATTGGCTGACGATTTTGAAATATAAGTTGCCCTTAATCGGTTTTAGAAGAAACCTGACATTCGCCGCTTCGTGTTGCCAACGGGCAATTCCAAACTACGCACTCTTCGCTAGGCAAGCGCATTGGGGCGATCATAAACTGCTAATGAAAGCACTGGCCGTCATATGGGGCTCGGTGCTAGAGCCAGGAGCTAAGCCGAACGATTCCTACGCGACTGCACTCCTCAAAGCGATTGCAAGCATCACTCCCGACACAGAAACCCCCTTCGAATCCCAATTGACCTCGGCAGCTCTCGACGCGTGCGTCTCAGTTTCAGAAGTTCTCTCTTATACCAACGACGAAGACTCAAACCACATTCTTACAGTTTCATCTCTCGCTCGTGACACAATATATCTCTATGTGCAATATACAGAGAACTCTGACTACTCAAACAAGCGTTTTGAAGAAACCATTCTGAGTCACCCCTTAATGATCGCTGAAATGAAGGAGCAGCAGGACGACTTTCAGATTCTTGCATCGAATACGAGTGAAGCTCCTGAATTTTGGCTCTCTTTCAGAGACCGAGCACAGCGCAAACGCACGAGCAATCTGGGATTGTCCTTGTAAATGTCGAGTGGGCGGGTGACCCAGACGATAAATCCTAAGAGAATTTGGGTGCCACACACGTCGGTTTTACGTGTGTGGCCGGGTGCCCCACGCGTCGGTTTTACGCGTGGGCTTTTGACTTTGCGGGCTGCGGGTGGTGATGTAGTCCAGACCACGGCGCGAAACTCTCTGCCGCCGACCAACTTGCAGCGAGCAATGCAATTGCTGCCGCAGCTGGCTTGATCAATAAGAACGCTAGTTCGCTCACCGCAGACGAAACCAAAGCGATTGGACAGATTTCGTCATTTTCCGTGGTCGGACCCAATGTTTCACTTGGTGCTACCGGCCATGGCGGAATGACTCTCTCCGTAGGCTACATCCGGGATACTTCATCGGCTTGGCTAGGCTCCTTGTTTGGGCATGAGGGACAGCACTACCTGAATGCGGGAAAATATTCCGGCGCGGACCTATGGAATGAGCAGTCTGCTGGGAGGACACAGCTCAGCATTGGAAACAAAATAGGCCGGGTGCCCCACGCGTCGGTTTTACGCGTGGGCTTTTGACTTTGCATTCTTACTCTACCTTCGGATGGATGGCCGGGACGACAAATCCTAAAAGGAATCTGGGTGCTGGACCGATTAGATGACGGCGTCGGCTTCTTCTCACGAGAAGACTTAGCTGATTAGATAACGGCGTCGGCTCCTGGCTCCGAGTAAGCTTGGTTGCGCTAACGACCGAGGCTCGGAAGAAAGGAGCCGAGCAGTGTTGGCCGTTCCTTAGACCCTCCCTTTTTCAAACCTTTCAACCTTCCAATGCGGTTTATGCATCCCGTGCGCTTCGCCGGGACATTCTTTCTTTCTCTCATCACTCGCCACTCGCCACTTCCCTGTTGCCACTCGTCACTCGCCACTCCTTATTCGTCTTGGCAACTTCACGGGGCCTTGCTACATTCGAAGAGTCTGCCAACACACTAACGGAGCGATAGGGACACGGAATGCAGCTGCGGCTGCGGACAAAACTTACATTGGTGATGACGAGCCTGGTGCTGCTCGTCGCGGCGGTCCTTTCCGGCGTTTTCGCGGCGCAGCTTCTCGACCAATTGTTGCAGGCCACCAAAGATCGCGCGGGCGATCTCGCGGGCCAGGTATTCCTGCAGGCGCAGCACTCTCTAACCGACGCCGGACAGCAGGGATTGCGGCCGGCCTCGGATACTGCGCAGGAAATCCACGACTACGTCAGGCACGCTTTCGAAATTAACGAAGGTCTGCATACTCAACTGAAAGCGGCAAAAGAGAATCCGCTAATTTACGAAGTGTCGATCACGGATCAAGACGGCATGGTGCTGGTTTCCACGGACGAAAATCTGCCGGGAAGATTTCTTGCGCGGAGACCGCCGCTTTCGCAATTGTTGCAACGGAATTTCCTGCAAAAGGTCAAGGCGCTGGCGGGGTCATCCAAAGTTTTTGAACTGGATTACCCGTTCAGCAAAGGAAAGCAGCCATTCGGAGAGGTGCGCGTGGTGCTCAATGTCGGCCTGCTGCTGAATGAGATCTCTCCGAGTCTTTGGACTTCCGGGACGATTGCGTTCCTTGCTTTGGTGGTTTCAACGCTGCTTGCGGCAATCGTGAGCAGGGCGACGCTGGCTCCCTTGCAGGACATCGCAGCACAGTTGGACCGCATCTCGGCGGGACAATATGACGTGCCATCGGCGGATGTGAAAGGCAGCGGAGAAAGCGGCGACGAACTGGGACTGGTGAGCCGGAAAATTTCCCAGGTCGGGCAGCAATTGCGCGGCGTGCATGAAATCTTCAGCACCATGCGCGAAAACATGAATTCGGTGATGGCCGGGCTTGAGGACGGCTTGCTGCTGTTCACGCGGGATTCGCGCGCGGTGATGATCAGTCCGGCCGCGGAAAAATTTCTTGGCGAACCCGCGGGGCAGTTCCTCGGCCAGCGCGTCACGGAAATCTTTCCTCCCGGCCATCCCCTGCACGACGTGCTGCACATTGAAAGCGATGAACTGAGCGAAGTGGCGGCCGAAACGGAACTGCAAACGAGCGAGGGGCCGATGCGCGTGAGCGTCAGCGTGCAGGCCATCCAGGAAGACGGCGAACGCATGGGCGCGCTCGTGACGCTGCGCGACCTTGACTCGCTGGAAAGTATCAATACGCAGCTTCAGGTGAGTGAACGCCTGGCGGCGCTGGGGCGCATCACCGCTGGCGTCGCGCACGAAGTGAAGAATCCGCTGAATTCGATGCGGCTGTGGCTGGAGAACCTGAAGGAATCGCTCCCCCCGGAAGCCGACAGCGCATCGCAGCAGGCCGTTCAAGTGCTGGACAAAGAAATCGACCGGCTGGACGCGGTCGTGAAGCGCTTCCTCGATTTCACGCGGCCGATGGATATCCGTCTGGAAGCGACGCAGCTCGCGGAGCTTTTGAAGGAAGTTCTGGAAGTCGCGCGACCGCAGCTTCAGAAATCCAACATCCAACTGGCGCAGTTGCTGCCGATCGATGTGCCGGAGGTGTATGTGGATCGCGCGCTGCTCAAGCAAGCGGTGCTGAATCTGGTGCTGAATGCCGCGGAAGCCATGCCGGGCGGCGGGCAATTGCGGCTAGTGTTGAGCAGGCGCGGCGAAATGGCGGAAATTACGGTAGGCGATACCGGCAAAGGCATTGCCCCGGAAAACCGCCAGAAAATTTTCCAATTGTTTTTCACTACGCGTCCGGGAGGCAGCGGAATCGGGCTCGCGAGTACGTTTCGAATTGTGCAGCTTCTGAACGGTTCGATAGACTTTACTTCGGAGGTCGGCCGGGGCACGACGTTCCGAATCGAATTGCCACTCGCGGCCTAAACATGACGGAAAACCCAGTCCGGTCCTTAATGGTGCTGCCGCGCAAATCTTTTTATTCGTTCATTGTTCTTCTGTGTTGTGTTGCATGCGTGTCGAGTGGATGCAGCATGAGGAAACGGCCGGGTATTCCCTGGGCCACGGCGGTGCAGGTGAGGCCTGTAACGCAACCACGCGCTGCGGCGGCGGGCAGTATTCCTGATGATCCGCTTCCAGAGCTGCGGCTGGAGTTGCCGCCTTTTCCCGTCCACATGATCCCGGTCCGGACCGGGCCTCCGCGACCGCGCGTCAGCGCGCCGCCCTCTGCAACCGCTGGGCCCGAGTCTGAAAAATTGGAATCACCCATGATTGCCCCGCAGCTTACGCCGCAAGAATCCGCGGTTGCGCAGCAGCAAACAAATCTGAGTCTGAGTATTGCGGAGAGGAATCTGGGGGCCGCGCACGGAAAAAATCTGAATGCCGCCCAGTCGGACTTAATCTCCAAAATCAGAGGCTTTATCAAGGACGCGCGCGAAGCCGCGCAGAGCGCGGATTGGAGCCGCGCTCGCAGTTTAGCCAAAAAAGCGCAGGTCCTGTCCGAGGAACTCGCAGGTTCACTTTAGTTAGGTGCCGCGCCTACGGCGCTCGTGATTCTTTTTGCTATGTTTCTTTCCCAGCCCTTACGGGCTGGGCTAGCGTCTGTCGCGCCTCCGGCGCTTACTCAGCGCAGCGCAAGACGCAGAGCCCACCCGCGAGATGCGATAAGATGACCTCATGAAGAAGTTCGATGCGGCCATCGCCGGCGGTGGGGTGATAGGCGGAGCCATCGCGATGGAGCTTGCGCGTGCCGGGCTGCGCGTGGCGGTCTTCGACCGGCAGCAACCGGGCCAGGAAGCGTCGTGGGCCAGCGCGGGCATCCTTTCCCCGGCGCCGGAGAATCCCGGAATGGTGGCGATGGTGCCGCTGGGGAAGGCAAGCCTGGCGCTCTATGCCGAATTTGTGGCGCAGGTCGAGGAGATTTCCGGGAAGAGCACCGGCTTTCGATCGAAGGGGACGATTGAGGCGCTGTTCTCGCGCGATACGAAAGCGGAGCTCAGCACCATTATCGCGCTGCATCACGGCTTGGGATTAAAAGCTGAGCCGCTTCGCGCGGAGGATGCGCGCGAACTCGAACCGGCGCTGAGTGAAGATGTCGAAGCCGCAGTGCTGCGGCCGGAGGAGGCGTCGGTGGACAACCGCGCGCTGACGGCCGCCATTCTGGTGGCGGCGCAACGCAGCGGCGCGGAGATTTTTTCAGGAAACGGCGCGAAAGCGATTTGGCGAGAGAGGAATCGCTGCGCTGGATTGGTTCTGCAGAACGAGAAAGTGGAAGCAAAATGGACGATCATCGCGGCAGGGTGCTTTTCGGCGACGATCGAAGGGATTGCGCCGTACGCGCCGGTGCGGCCCGCGAAAGGACAGATGGTGGCATTGCGCGCGGATGATTTGAAGATGGAACGCGTGCTGTGGTCAGAAAAAATCTATCTGGTGCCGCGAAACGATGGGCGAATTGTGGCCGGGGCAACGGTGGAGCACGCCGGCTTCGACAAGCGCGTGACGGCGGGCGGCATCGAGAAAATCCTTTCAGCCGCCATTGATCTTGCACCGGGGCTCGCGAATGCGCGCATCGAAGAAACCTGGGCAGGCTTGAGGCCGGACTCTCCCGATCACTTGCCGATTCTGGGCCCGGCAGATCTCGATGGCCTGTTGATTGCCACGGGGCATTTCCGCAGCGGAATTCTGCTTACGCCTATCAGCGCGCGGCTGGTCCGCGAATGGATTACGGAACAACGCGTGAGCGTGGATTGGGACCGCTTCAGCCCGGTGCGATTTCAGTCCGCAGTGGAAGGGTCCGCGCACCGCGCCCCTGCATGACAGTGGATTGAAGACGAATTTCGGAAAAAAACAAAAAGGCAAAACCCCCACCCTCGAACCCCGGAGGGTGGGACACCCAGAGGCGTTTTTCGGAATTAAGGCGCAGCCACCCGGCCAATCGGCGATTTGGATCGAGAGAGACTCTTAAAGGTGTTAACAGGTTTTCACGGCACGAAAGTTCTGAGCATCCGGTTCCAGAGCCCGCTGTTGCCCACTACAACAGAAAGGAAAGATGCGATCACGGTCCCGGCATAGCCCATTAAATACCACCGATTTGCCGCCCTGCTCATTGCCCACTGGAGTAGAAAAAGCAAACCTCCGAACAGCAACACCGGTCCCCAAACGTATAAGGGTGAACGGAACGCAAGGTCTTCAATGTAGGGGAATCGGCCAAGTGCGCCGGATAGGATCACTATCGTGGCCAGTAGCATCATCGGACGGTGAATTTCCGCTCGGTGACGATACGCTAATCCAACTGCCACGAGAGTTCCGAAGGAAACCATCTCAATGAGCATTATCGCCAGAAAAGATCTTGCCCCCCCTAAAGGCCCATAAATTTCGGGTCGGAAGTGAACAGATAAGGCCGCCGCAGTCGACCCGAGAACGACAATGAGCGGAGCCAGCACGGCCCCCACTCGACCAGTCACTACCATATGAACTCGCCGGTAACCGGTCAGTATTAGGGTGCTTTGCACCAGAAATAAAATTACCCAGCTGGACATGGCGAGGCTGTGATCAACGATGAGCGGGGCGATCTGGCTGGTCATCTCACCCCACGGAGCCTTGCCGTGCAGATAGAATCTCCGAAATCCCCCAGCCGTGAAAATCAGCATCAAGCCCGCAGCGACCACGTAGAAAAGGCGATCTGACTTAGCGAATCGGCCCTCCGCTATTCGCGCCTGCGCCACTGGTGTTACGACGGTCTCTGGGCTCGCCATATCACCCTCCAAAATGCAGATTTGGTCTTAGGTTCGAAAATGCCGGAACATTGGCGAGGATTTTACACCCGTTTCGCCTAGCGTTAAGTCTCTTTTCCCCATTTTCTGCAATTCCTAGGAAATCGGGGACGGGAAATCGGGGCAGACGGGACGTTTTCTGATATTCATCAGTGTGGAGCACAATGATCGTAGCTTAGAATCGAGGGAACTTCCCGCGTGTCCCCATTTGTCCCAGAAAGCTCCCGAACCAAAAGGGCTGATTATTCTAGAGGGCTCTGCGCACGCTCGGTTTCTCTTTCAAACGGGTCAAGGAGAGCGCGTGATGCGGGAGATCCTCCACTTCCTTCCGCGAAGTGAAAGACCCAGGTTCCAACAACGAACCCGGGGCACCCGGCGAGGAGTTCGCCGTTCTTTTTCGATCCATATCCGGCTCTTCGTGCCGTTTGGCACTCGTGGCCCATAGCGGCGACGCTCTCTTTTAGCTCGTCTGGAAGGCATTCATCGATAAGAATCTTCATTTCCCAAAGCGGGCCAAAAGGAGAGTTTTGGCTTCTTCTAGCGCGGCGATGGCTTGCTCGCGGCTTACGCCCGGGTATTGTTTCAGAAATTCATCTAGCGTTTCTCCCCCCTCCAAATAGTCAAGCAAGGTTTGGAAGGGGACGCGCGTGCCACGGAAAACGGGTTCTCCACTGTGGATCTCCGGGTCTTGGACAATTACGCTGTCTGAGACAATTGACATTATGGCACCCCTGCGAATCTCCCGATTATCTCATCACTCTGCCTAGAGTGCCGTGAAAAATGCAATAGGTTGGGAATGAAGTTCACTCTAAACCCGCACACGCAAAACCGGCGTATGCGGCACCCAGAATCCTCTCAGAATTTGTCGTCTCTGCCACCCGCCCGCGACTGACGCGGCGCGTCACGCGCCCGCCTGAAACTCTGTAAACTTGGAAAATAGAAAAATGGAAATTAGAAAAAAGGAGAGGAGAACGGCCCCACCGTTCATCCCGCGAATGCAGCGGGATGGGGCGGAGGTGTAAAAACCCGCAAAGGGTAGGCCAACCCAAAGGCGTTTTTCGGAAATAATGCGCGGCCACCCGCCCGCTTAGCTAGCTATGTATCTGGCCTCACTGTTAGAGTTGTTGCCGCGAGGCTCACCTTGCTTACAGAACCACCGAAACCGATTCAGCCGCCCACTCCCGAGGAACTACGCAAGATTCACGAAGAAAGCGTGCGGATCATGAGCATCATGATGCCGTACGCTCTGAAACAAATGCGGGCGATATACGAGCGCACCCCCGGTCAAAGCCACGGTCGATTCGTTCACTACACGACCGCCGAGGCCGCCCTCAGTATCATCCGAACGAAGCGATTTTGGTTACGTAACACCAACTGTATGGCCGACTACCGCGAAGTGCAACACGGCTTCGATATCTTCAATCGGTACTTTCTTGATGCAGCCAAGCATAAGGTGTTTGTCGATACGTTCGATGCCTGCAACCCAGGAGTTGCGAATGAAGCGATCGCGGCATTCGACAACTGGTGGCGGGACATCCGGTTCAATACCTACATCGCTTGCGTTTCAGAGCACCAAGACTCCGAAGACCAGAACGGGCGATTGTCGATGTGGCGAGCTTTCGGTGGAACGGGGACTCGCGTAGGCATCGTGCTCCGGATTCCTTATGTCTCGATTTCCGCTATGTATCTGGCGCTAAACTTTAGCCCCGTCGCTTACCTGTCGGAATCCGGCGCTCATGGCGTCATTGACGAGGTCATCGCGAACGTTCAGGCGAATCGCGATTATCTCCGAACGCTGAATCGACAGGCGCTTGTCCAGCTAATTTTTCAAATGTTTGTTTCAGGCATCGTCTGTCTCAAGCACGAAGGGTTTTACGAGGAGCGCGAATGGCGAGCGATTTACACACCAAGCCGCTGGTCGTCTCCGCTGCTGACGTCTTCCACGGAGGTTGTCGCGGGAGTGCCGCAGATCGTCTACAAAGTCCCGCTCGACAGTACAGCTTCGCCACTGATAGCCGACCTGGATTTCCGGCAAATATTCGACCGATTAATCGTAGGTCCCACACCCTATCCTTGGCCTATCTATGGGGCTTTCGTCGAAGCTCTTAAGGCCGCCGGCGTTGCGAACGCGGACGACCGTGTACTTGTTTCCGGCATACCGATTCGCGCATGAGTGGTGGCTGGCGCATCCTTAACAGGTTGAGACGGCTCCGGGTGGCCTTCGATAAGAGCCAGGGCCACCCAAGAGTAAAAGGGCGGCCGCCCGCCTGTACGCCAAGATAGGAGGTTCTGTGGACGCCTTCGAGCAGTTGGTCAGCGAGATCCTCTGGATGGAGGGCTATTGGGTACGTACTTCCGTGAAGGTCGAGCTTACCAAAGAAGAAAAGAAAACAATTGGCCGCCCTTCTTCACCACGATGGGAACTGGACATCGTTGCATATTGTGGCCGCGACAACGCACTACGCGTTGTCGAGTGCAAGAGCTACCTCGATTCACGGGGCGTAGCACTGCGCGCGTTCGATGGCAATGATGCACAGTTTGCCAAGCGTTTCAAACTGTTCGGCAGCTGGCGGTTGCGCAACGTCGTCTTCCGACGCCTCCGAAAGCAATTCGTAGCCTCTGGGTCGTGTCGGGCATATCCAGAGGTGAAGCTGTGCCTCGCGTGTGGTCGAATCGCGAGTAACGCGGACCGCGAAGGGCTACATAAACACTTTGCAAAGAAGGGCTGGGAGCTTTGGGATGAATCTTGGCTAAGGGAACGGCTACGTGTAATGTCTCAACGCGGGTACGAGAATCAGGTTTCCGCAGTAGTAGCGAAGCTGTTGCTTCGGGGCAAGGCTGAATGACCTCGGCTGCAAATCACGGCCCGTTGGTCCGCAAAGGCGCTGCGTTCCCGTTCCAGATAGCTGCCGTTTGCTGGATCGACTTGCTTGGTTATGGCGCCATGATCGCCGAGGCGGAATTTAATCCCTTACACGTTAAGGCCTCGGAGGCATTGTCGCGGCTGCGACGTTTTCACGACAACGTAGCTTTACATAGTTCACGCTACTTCCGGACTCTTGTAATGAATGACGGTGCGGCTGCTTACCGCGACCTCTCTTTAAGAAGCCGCGCACCCACGCACGATTTCCTTATGCGCGCTTGGAAGCTTTTTCAAAGTATCAGGAATGATGAAACTGGTCGCGGCCTGCCAGGAGCGCGACTTGTTTTGGCCGTAGGTTTTCGCATGCGTGGAAGACGTGCTGGCCAGGACGCGATGGCGAACCAATTCAAGTCGGTGATGCGCAGATATCAGAAGGGGGACATCGGTGGTGAGCAGGCCATTCGGGAAGCCGCGAGTATTCGGCAGACGTTCGATGTCGTTCCTCAGCTTCAGGCGAATTTCGCCTTCACAAAAGCTTATGTCGCCGAGCGTAGTGGAACAAAGGGAGGCTTGGCAGGAGCTAACTTCTTTGTCGATCTCACATTGTTTGATTCGCCAACGCAGGAGTGGATCCAAACAGGAGAGACGGTGAAATGGTCGGACGAGAGGTTGCACATGAGAGCATCGTTCGCAGCCATTCTTGGGTTCCCGCCTTTTAAACACGTGGAGGGCGGGCCGCTGGGGATTCGAGACGGCCTGCAGATTGCCCAATACCTGACCCAAGACCCCGATGTACTTACTGCGTTGCGCAAGGCGAGTAAACCTCGCTAGTGCGGATCCCTACTTCGGGCCAGCCAGTACGGATTTTTTCCAGGAAATCGGGGGACGGGAACGTGTGAAGAAATTGGTTTTTGAAACGAAACCAGCCGCGGGCAACGGTACGAGTGCGCGATCTTGGGCGATTCTTTCTCCTGCACTAATTTCCGTTCAGCCGCTGTAACACCTCTGCTCGCTCAGCCAATGACCGCAGGCTGCGCTTGCAGCGCGCGGCGCAGGCCGAACCAGCGCATTAAGTTGTAAGTCAGGCAAGCCCACGTAGCTTCCATGCTGGCCTTCAGCCGGCCTCGGCAGCGGAATTGTCGCAAGCCGCAGCGTTCCTTGATCCACGCATGCGCGAACTCGGCGATCTGCGAACGTCGCGCGTAGATTTGGCGTCCTTCTTCCGTCTGCATTTTGGCCTTGAAGGCGGTTGTCGCGGACGGCTCCTCGATACGCGTGACCGAGCGCCTCCAGGCGGGCCGCGCTCCCGGCGGCGCGCATTGCTCGCGCAGCGCACAGGTGCGGCAAGCTTCTTTCGGCGCGCGATACACGCGGGTGCGTACGCCGTGCCCGCGATTCAGCACCGCGCGATGGCGCAGCGTTTCTCCCGCCGGGCAGCGGAAAACATCCTGCGCCGCATCGTAGGGAAAAGCGTTACTCACGAACGCCGCACTGCGGCCCTGCGCGTCGCGTTCCGTCGCTTTCCAACTGTCTTGCCACGAGCCGTAAAAATCCACGCCGTGCCTTGCGGCCGCCTGCACCGAGGCATGATTGGTGTAATCACCATCGGCAATGACCTGCTGAGGTGCACGGCCTAATTTCTGTTTGCAGCGCTCCAGGGCGGGATCCAGTTGGCGATAGTCGATGGCATCGGTGCTGGCTTCCACGTTCACAACGAGTCCGTGCGTGGTGTCGGTCACCAGTTGCACGTTGTAGCTCGGCACCGTGCCGCCTTCGCCGTTTCTCATCACGTGAGCTTCCGGATCGCTGCTGGAGGCGCGCGCAACGAATGTTTTGCGGTCGTGCACTTTTTCGCGCTGCAGCCGTTCCACTTCGCGCAAAGCCGCTTCCAGGCGGCTGGCTCGCTGCCGCGCCGCGCGCCGCTTGGCGGCGCCCTGACGTTTCGCCAACGGCTCCTCGTTCTCGGCTTGCTCGTTCAGCACGCGCACCTGCTCGTGCGCCGCCGCCAGATGCGCCGCGATTTTCTCGCGACCACGGAAAGTGTTGCCGCCCGCGTTAGCTTTAATCTTGGTGCCGTCCAGCGTGACGCGTTCGAGAGTGATCAGACCCTCGGCGCTCAACATGCCCAGCACCTGCGTGAATAGATCGTCGAGTGCGGATTTGTTGTCGGAGCGGAACCCCGACAATGTGCGATGACTCACAGGCTGCAACCCGCACAGCCACTGGCAACCCGGTTCGTATTCGCACTGCCGCGCCAGCTCGCGCGCCGAACTGATTCCCCGACTATACGCGTACAGCCACAAGCTGATTAACAACTGCGGATCGGTGTGCTCTCTCCCGGCACGGCCCTCCACCGCCGCGATCTCCGCGTAATACAACCGCAAATCCAGTCGCCCGACCAACTCCCAAATCGAACGCACGCAGTGCTCTGGCTCTACCAACTTCTCTACATCCACCGTTCGCAGGAAAAGTTGCCGGCGATCAATCGCCACTAGTCGGGGAACGGCGGTCTCGTCGTTGCTCATGCTCGCAGTCTACACAAAGCGCCTCCATCCACCGCGCTAATTTCTTCACACGTTCCGGACGGGGCGTTTTCTGATATTCATCAGTGTGGCGCACAATGATCGTAGCTCAGAATGAGAAGGCGGCCTACGTGGTTTTGCGGCGGGCCTCATGGGACTCGGTAAGGTTAAGATCTAGCCAGGATTCCTCGCTGCGCTCGGAATGACAATGGGGGCCTGCCACCCGACACCGCCACAAGGTAGATGAACATGAAAGCGAAACCGCAGCCAGAACAGTCCGTGCAAGAGGAGCAAATCCGTGTGGCCCTGAACAGACACTGGCAGGCGTCAGCAGCCGGCGATGCAAACGCGGAACACGATATTTATGATGACGATGCCATTTGCGAGTATCCGCAGTCGGGCGAGCGAATCCTCGGGAGGAGCAATTTGCAGGCCTTGCGGAGTCATCATCCCGGCAAGCCGTCCGGCTTCCAGGTCAAGCGGATTCTGGGAAACGGGGATCTGTGGATCACGGAATACACAATCACGTACCAGGAGCGAGCGGCATACACGGTGAGTATTATGGAGTTCCGCAACGGCAAGGTCGTCCACGAAACACAGTATTTCGCGGATCCCTTCGAAGCGCCGGCTTGGCGAGGGCAATGGGTTCAGCAGATGGAGTGACGCCGCAGCAAAAGAAGATGATCCCTCTTCCTTGCCACCCGCAGTTGCGCACAAGTTATTGCAGGGGCGCGCTTTATTGCGCCCAGTTGCGCTCGCGCGCTCATAAAGGCTATTTATGAGACAGCTTCTGTACATGGTTTCTTTTTATAATACTTGCAAAGTGTATTGATTCTAGTACAATAGCCTCGGGTGAAACTGCGGGTGGACCGTGGTTTCGCCCTTTTTGTTTTTCCCCTCATTTCTTTTCCCAAATTACAAAACAGTTGCAGCGCAGTTTCGTTCGCCGGCGTGCGGGGCGGCGGGAGTAAGGTCTCGCATTCGTGTGGGTTGGCGGCAAGCAAGAGGGCGAGAGCGCGTCTCTGCAACGCGAAGACGGCTGGATCAAAAACAATGCGAAGACGGCGGCGTAAAGCAACGCGAAGACGGCGGCGTAAAGCCGCCGCTACAGGATCAAAAACATGAAAATCGGCAAAACCAATGCTGTCCTCATCTGGAAACAACTCGAAGATGTTCTCGTGCCGAGGCTGGGACTCACGGTCGTCGAACGCGCGGTCTATTCGCATCTTGTGCGGCATAGCCGGCTGGAAGGCCGGGTCCGGCTGCGCTTTTCGATTCTTTGGCTTGCCCGGGGCAACCGTCTGTCTGCCGGGTCCGTGCGCCTGGCGGTGCGGCGCCTGGTTGCCAAGGGGGTGCTGCGCCTGGTCGAACGCACGAAAGCCGGCCACGTGGTCGAGGTGCGCTTGCCTGAGGAGATTCGCGGCATCCGCCGCAATAGAATCGAGCCCGACGGCCCGGCGCGGGTGCCCCGCGAGGGCGACCTGGAGGAGAGGGATTTTCTGCAAACGAAGGCGCGGCGCGAGGCCATCCATGCGCGCGAACGCGGCGCGTGCTTCTATTGTATGCGCCGGCTCACCGCCCGCGTGCGCTGCCTCGATCATGTCGTGCCGGCTGTCCGGAGAGGCAGCAATTCGTACCGCAACCTGGTTTCCTCCTGCGCAGAATGCAACGCACAGAAAGGGGAAACCCCGGCAGAGGGTTTTCTGCGCTTGCTCTACCGCGACGGGCGTTTGACGGCCAAGGAATTCACTGGGCGGTTGCGGGCGGTCGAAGCGCTTGCGGCGGGCAAGCTCCGGCCGGCACTGCGCAGCGAGGACGCAAAGGACGACTGACATCCTAGTGGGGCGCAGCAAAGATATTGCAGTCCGGACTTCGATGCTCGATGGCCTGAGTTTTTTTGTCAAAATCGAGTCAAGAGAATGGAACGAAGGAGCGACTGCCGAATGCGCTGCGCTTGGCCCGCTAGGGCTGTGGTGGAGGCGGGGGCGTAATCGGCTGGGCCTGGCCAAGATTGGTGAATTGGATCCGGCTGCCGTCGAGCGAAAGATCGTGTTCCAGGACGATGTCCAGAGTGGAGCCGCGTGGCAGCTCCGCTTCCGGCCCACGGGTCAAAAGCACAGCGGCTAATCCCGCTGCTGCCCCAATTCCCGCGCCAATTCCCAGTCCCTTTGCGCGCCCGGCAATCGCCCCGATCCCCGCGCCAGCTGCTGTCGTCTCCGCAATCGTGCCGGCGTCCTTCCCTTTGCCACCGGGACCGGTGACCTTGCCTTCGGAATCCATGGTCTCTTTGCCGCCAGAATCGGCGCTGCGCGGTGCGGCATTCAAACTGACGGTGTAGCCATTGGGGAGGATCAATGTATCCAGGCGCAGCCGGAATTCGCCACGGCCCTTGACGCGGCCCGGGCGCTTCGATTCGAGCAACTCACCGCGAAGATAGGAACCGACCGGGATCACGATGCGATTGCTCTGGGTGATCGGAAATGAGGTTTGAAGGTAAACCGAGTCGCCCGGCTTGGCGCTGCGGGTGGAGATGCCGTTTTGGAGCACGACACCGACTCGCGTTCCCGAAGGAACAGTGATTCTATCGCTGGAGCCGGCCGGGGCTGCCGGAGCAGGCTTGGGTGCGACTGGAGGCGGAGCATCAGACTGCGGCCCTTCGGGCTGCTGGGCGGCGCAGGATGCGCCAACTGTCAGCAACGCAGCAATCAAGCATGAATACTGGCGAATCCCTCGACGCAGGTTCTCTCTCATGACAACCCTCCGCAATACCTGATGCGATGCATCAAGCAACGTTATCGGATGCCTGAGTATAGCGCGAGCTGCTCATCTATTTGCCGGAGTTTGACCGGCGGGAGAACGAGGGCTACGCTTGAAGAAGAGTGAGGAGAAGCGCATGGCGAAGCTGGCGTTGATTTACGGGATGAGGTTGCTGCCCGAGGAAGAGCTTGGCGAAGTGAAGGACGCGACGGTGGTGCTGAAGAATGGCCACACGGCGCGCGTCACCATGCATTTGATTGAAGGCAGCAAGGAAGAGATCGAGAACACGTTTCGCCAGTCCATCGAAGCCTTCTTTGAGATGTATCCGGAGATTTGAAGAGTTTTCAGTATTCAGTATTCAGTATTCAGTTTTCAGTTTTCGGTTTTCGGTCATTTGCACATCGTGATTCGTTGAACCACGTACCAACGAGTCGACCCGAACAGTAAGGTAGCTCACGGTTTCATGTGGGGCACTTAGAACTGAACAGCGAGAACTGAAACTTCTTTCAGCGGTTGCCGAAATTCTCCGGGTCGGCGTTGGGATCTCCGAGATTATCGTTGATGAGAACTGTCGACTGGCCGGTCAGTTCGAAGCGCTTGCGGCACTTGTAGCAAGCCACCAGATCATCCAGCCGCACCATGTAGGAACTGGCCTTCGCAAACTTTCGCCGGTCTTCCTCGCCGATTCCTCGCGGCAATTCCTTTTTCTTCCGGCAGACCTTCCAGCGCACGGGAGCCTCGAATTCGCCGCGGCAGCTCGGGCAGACCAGTTTTACTTTCCTGACTTCTTCTTTTTCCGTGTAAAACGCGCGTTCGTCCATGATCAGGGAGCGGGTGTGCTCACCGCTTCTCCAATTGTAACAAATTCGAGACCGAGGTCACGCCAGCGGGGCAGCCAATGTTCGAGAGCGGCGAGCGTCCGCGAGCGGTCGCCATTCATTTCGCGATGCGTGCCGTCGTGCAGACAGAGAATATCACCCGTACCAACAGCAGTAGACTTAGAGCCATTCCCCAGTGTCCGCTGCGCATGGTCGGCGATGGGCTGCATCCGCGGAATCAACCACTCCGCCGGTTTGTCCTGCCAATCACCGGGAATCAGCGTCCACATCACCGTGCGGTAGCCGAGTTCGCGGGCCGCGGGAATGACCCAAGGATTTCGCATCCCAAACGGCGGGCGAAACCACTTTGGCGGCGAGCCCAGCGCATTGGAGATGGCGTCGTGGCAGAGGCGCAGCTCAATCCTGATTTCCCTGCGAGTGAGCCGGAAGAGATTTGGATGGTTCTCTGTGTGATTGCCGACGAGGTGTCCACGCGCGATGGTTTCTTGAACCAGTCCTGGGCATTCGCGCACGTACCGCCCAATCAAAAAAAACGTCGCCTTCGCGTTGTAGCGGTCCAGTAGATCAAGCAGTTTCGGCGTGATTACGGGATTCGGTCCATCGTCAAATGTAAGCGCAAGCTTCCGCGCGGAGTTCGTCCGACAAATTGTCCGACCAAAGAGTTGCGCGCGCGCATGCGCTGCTCCATACGCGACAACCGCCCCAGCCGTGAGCGCGGTCGGAACAGCGATAAGCAGCGGATTCACCCTAGGGTCTCCTCGAAATCTTAGAAAGCAGTGACTGTAGAATACCTCATGTGGTGAGGCAATTCGGGTCACCAAAGACCAACAACGTCTCAGAATGAGACGACTTGCAGACGCAGAGCCCAAAGGTTTCCTTCGAACCACTTTCCCGCAAATGAATGGATCGTAAGATATAGATTCAAATACGGTTAGATTAGTACACCTCGCTCTGCTTTAGTACAGCTATGGCCGCATTCGTGCACTAACTTATCAAGTGAGTGTGTCTTCAAAGACCGTCCGTAGAAATCCGTGCCCTTCGGCGTGGCGCGAGCATACGGCCCTGCGGTGGTGTCGAGTCTCTGTCCTACTTATCGCAGCGATGCTATCGGTCTTCCCCGCCTTCGGACAAGATCAGCGACCTGATTGGCAAGCGCAAGTGCGCAAATACGCCGAAGCACAGGATTGGAAGTCAGCTTTGCAGATCGTCGATCAAGAACTCACGCGCGCCCCGCAAGACATTGATGTGCAGGCGTGGCGCGCCCGCGTCATGACCTGGTCGGGGCAACTTGCGGAAGCCGAGAAGGAATATCTGGAAATCCTGAAAGTTTCGCGGACGGATCCGGATAACTGGATGGGGCTGGCGAGCGTGTATTTGCGCGAAGGAAGAGTAGAAGATGCCTTGCGGGCTCTGGACCGCGCCGTGGAGCTTGATCCGAAACGCGCGGACGTGCGCGCGGCCCGAGCGCGGGCGCTGCGCGCCATGGGCGAACGAAACGAAGCTCGAATGGAATTTCAGAAAGCGCTGAATTTGGATCCCACCAGTATGGAAGCGCGGGCCGGGCTCACCTCCCTCCGCCGGGAGCCGAAGCACGAACTGCGCTTCGGCCAGGACAACGATTTGTTTAATTTCGCGGATGCTAATCACGGCGAGTGGACAAGTCTTGTGTCTCGATGGACCACGTACTGGACTACGAGTGTTGCGGGAGATTTCTATCAGCGGGGCGGAGCTGCCGCGGGCAAGTTTGTGGGAAGCGTTACACGCCGTCAGCCGAAATGGGGAGCGTTAACTTTGGGTGGCGCAATTGGACGCGACAACGCGGTGATCCCCAAGAGCGAAGCCTTTTTTGACCTGGACCATGGATGGAAGATCAGTGAAGCAAATTTCGTGCGTGCAGTGGAATTCGATTATGGCCAGCATTGGTATTGGTATCAGGCATCGAGAATACTGACGGTGAGTGGCACCGCGATCGTATCTTTCCCTCAAGAGTGGACCCTGTCGCTAGGCGCAACAGGTGCGCGCAGCGCGTTTTCTGGAACGGGCGCGGAGTGGCGTCCTTCCGGCACTACGCGCCTTGGATTTCCCCTGGGGCATTGGGAGGACAAGCGGCTCTCCGGAAATGTGTTCTTCGCCACGGGCACGGAAGATTTCGCGCAGATAGATCAGATCGGGAGATTCGCTTCGCAAACGTACGGCGGAGGATTGCGATTTCAGCTAAACGCCCGGCAGGACGTGACGGGATACACAGCGTATCAGAAGCGGACGCAAAACAGGACCCACACAAGTTTTGGATTGAGCTATGGCATCCATTTTTGAAAAGCTCTGGAGGCTGGGCCCGGCCGCGTTCGTGGTGAAGGCCATTATCGTGGCCATTGTGGCTGATGGGGTGCTGCTGGCGTTTATCCTGATTCGGCGGACCTACCGGAGGCGCTATTTCGCGAAGCGCGACGCGCGTGTTTTCGAATTGCGGCAGAAATGGGACGCGCTGATTTCCGGAAAGATTCCCTTCGAGACATGGCGCAAGAAATCCTTTGACCTGAGGATTGTTGAGTCCATTGCGCTGGATGCGTTCGAAGCGGCGGGCCCGGGGGAATCGGCACGTTTATTGAAATTTCTGCGCACAAGCGGACTCATCGAAAAGCGCATCTTTGAAGCGCGCCAGCTTACCGGCTGGAGGCGCATGCGGGCACTCGTGGCACTGGGGCGGACGCGGGCTCCGGAAGGTATTCCCGCGCTCGCGGAAGGATTGCGCGACCGCGTTCTTGAAATCAGGCTGGCGGCGCTGCGAGGGTTGAGCCGGACGGCTTGCCCGCAAGCGGGTGAGGAGATCCTGGCATGGGTCGGCGAAACAGGATTGTCGGTGCCGGCGCTGCCTCTCCAGAGCGCGTTGATCCAGTGTTGCGCGGAACGTCCGCAGTTGCTTCTTCCTTACGTACAGCACGCGGAAGGGCCTTTGCGCGAAGTCCTGGGCCGAGTGCTCGGTGAAATAGCGACTCCATCGCTCGGGTTGGATCTGATTCAATTCGTCGGAGACGACTTGGATGAATTGCGGGCGGCGGCCGCGCGGGCCTTGTCCCACACGAAATCCGGGCTGGCCTTCGATTTGCTGAGCGAACTGGCGCGAGATCCCATCTGGTTTGTGCGGCTGCGCGCCATCGTGAGCTTCGGCAAACTCTCCGATCCGCGCGCGATTCCCTCCCTGTTGCGCGGCTTGACGGATTCAAATCGTCTTGTCCGATTGCGCGCCGCGGAAGCGCTTGTAGAGCTCAAAACGGAGATGGCCACCATCTTCGAACGGGTTGTAGAAGCACGGGACCGCTACGGATTGCACGCCTATTTGACGGCCCTTGAGAACGCCGACCTGCGGGGAAAGCTCGAGGCGGAGATCCAAGCCGGCACAAAAATTAGTGACGAAGAAAAAGGCCTTCTGCAGAGAGTGCTGCAGACAGGAACGCTGCCCGCGGAGGAACCGGCGAATACGGCGCAAACAGCGGACAAAGTGGCGTCGCGGCCATGATTCGGCTTCTCGATTTCGCCAACCACGCGCTCTTCTGGTATTACCTGGCCAGCAATCTAGCCTACTTGACGATGCTTATCATCGCGCTGAAGACCAGCGCGATGCATCAGCACCGGCTGGAAAGTATTCGGCTGAGCTGGATCAAAGACAGTCCCATGGCGCCTCCCATAACCGTCATCGCGCCGGCGCATAACGAGGAAGCATCCATCCGCGTGGCCGTGCGCAATCTCCTTGAACTGGATTATCCGGAGCTCGAGGTCATCGTCGTCAATGATGGTTCCAAAGATCGCACGCTTGAAGAGCTGCGGGAAGAGTTTCGCCTGCGGCCAGTGCGCGCTGTCTACGTTCCAGAAGCCAAAAGCGCGCCCGTGCGCGGATTGTATCGAAGCGATGCCGACACGAGACTGGTGGTCGTTGACAAAGAAGCGGGAGGCAGCAAAGCGGACGCCGTCAACGCCGGTTTGAACGCCGCAACTTCGCCTTACGTTTGCGTCGTGGATTCGGACTCGCTCCTTGAGCGCGACGCTCTGCTCCGCATCATTGTGCCAATCCTAGCGGACCCCAAACGCGTTGTTGCCGTTGGCGGAATCATCCGCGTACTAAACGGCTCTGAGATCCGGGGCGGTCAGCTCCAACGAGTGCGCTTGCCGTGGAAAAGTATCGAAGTGATCCAGGTGATCGAATACCTCCGCGCTTTCTTGATTGGCAGGGAGGCATGGGCCCAGGGAAACATGCTGACGATTATTTCCGGGGCGTTTGGTTTGTTTCGAACGGATCTGGTGCGTGCCGTCGGAGGCTATCGGTCGCGCGCTATTGGCGAGGATTTCGACCTAGTGGCGCGTTTGCACCGGCACTTGCTGGAAAAGGGTGTGGACTACCGCATCCACTTTGTTCCTGATCCCATGTGCTGGACGGAAGTCCCCTCGGACCTCCAATCGCTGGGAAGGCAGCGAGCGCGCTGGCAGAAGGGTTTGTTGGACGTGCTCTGGCCGAACCGGGATATGCTCTTCCGGCCGCGTTACGGCAGGATTGGTTGCTTTGCTTTCCCCTATTTGTGGCTGTTTGAGCTGTTCGCGCCTGTCGTCGAGATCGTGGGGATCATAACCATCGTTCTCGCTGCGTGCCTGGGCGTGCTGAGCCGGGAATTTTTTCTGCAATTCCTCATATTCGGATATGCGTTTGCGACGGTGATCTCTATCGGCTCCGTCTTGCAAGAAGAAATTACCTACAAGCGGTACAACGACTGGCAAGACGTAATACGGCTCGTCAGCTACTGCTTCCTCGAACATTTTCCTTACCGGCAATTGCACATGATTTGGAGGCTGCAGGGCCTTTGGCAGTACCTTCGTGGCGACTTCGTCTGGAGACCCTTAAAGCGCAAGGGGCTCGAGTCGGCCCAGGTTCCATAGGCACACAGTGTTGCTGACCGCAACTGCGGTGCAGCCTGTTCGCCCAGCTGTGAGCTTCGAGAGAATCGGTATGTACTGCTCCGCATCGTACCGGCACGTTGCCGGCCCGCGTTCGTGGCCGATTGATACCGCTTCAGGCGGGCAGGCCGCGGCGGGCCTTCAAATCGGCGAGGAGGCGGTCTACCTCGGCGTCGCGATCCAGGCGCGTTAACTTTTCACCGACATCGTCGGTGAGGAGCTCGACTTCGGCGGTGGCGACCGCTTCGGTGTGATGCACGCGGTCCTTGAGCCGGTCGAACGTGGCGCTCTTGGAGTTGTCGCCCATCGCAGTTTGCGCGCGCGCCGCTTTGCCCAGAGCAATGCCGCGGCGATGGCGCGCGAGAAGCAGATCGCGCTTGGACTTCGCTTCGTCGAGCTTTTGTTCGAGTTTCACGAGCGCCCCCTTCAGCGTTTCGACCTGCAATTTCTGGTCGTCCACTTGTTCGCGGTAGCTTTGCGCCAGCCGCTGCGAGGTCTGGAAGCGGTCGAGCGCGGCGCGGGCCAAATCATCCTGGCTCTTGTCCACGGCGATTTCGGCCTTGTGCATCCAGTCCTTCCCGGAGTCCTCGTTTTCGCGCCACTTTTTTTCCAGCATGTGCTGGTCGGCGATGGAAACCGCCACCTGCGTCTTAACCTGCAGATACTGGTTCTCCATGTCGAGGATCACCTGCTTGATCATTTTTTCAGGATCCTCCGCGCGATCGACCATGTCGTTGATATTCGCGCGAATCAAAGTGCTTACTCGTTCTAAAAGTCCCATGATGAATCTCCTTTCAAGTTCCAAATGATGCGAACCACTCAAACTCTTCAAAGACAATCGAGCGTGACTGCCAGCCTCGCAAACCGGTCAGGGCAAAAGGTGAACCCCGCAAATGACTGCCGCAAACTTCGCGAGGCCCGGCAAAGAAACGAGGTTCAGCGCGACGGCCCTGCAACAGAATTTGTATACGAAGCAGGGCGTCGCCGTGACCGTCGAAGCCGTTGCGCAAGTGGAACGCATGCGGTCGCCAACCATTTCGGGCTCCTTCACGATTTG
>Ga0207152_1064_pt1 | contig 23574 bp, 21 predicted proteins | sample Alteio_BWMinHeat_30_FD_153590 | JGI IMG/M metagenome (GOLD analysis project Ga0207152, IMG submission 153590) | Enriched cells from forest soil in Barre Woods Harvard Forest LTER site, Petersham, Massachusetts, United States -... | ecosystem: Environmental > Terrestrial > Soil > Temperate forest >... | reverse complement strand
GCTTTTATAGGAATTGATAATATTGGCTTTAAAATATTCAGAGGATTGAGGGTGGACTTTGTACAGTCATGGGATAATACCCAGGTCACGCATACTGCCATTCGCTTAGGCCTTAAGGTGGCTAGTAGCGTACAGGTAACTACCACTATAGACAATGGCGAAGAATGGTGATGACGCATATACTACTCATATTAGCGCTATTCGCTGCACCTGATACCGGCTATCATAAGTTTAGCCCGGCAGATACTACTAGCTATGTATCGCCATTGGCTCCCTGGTCAAAAGAATGGAATGATCCTAAGTATGCTGTTTGCAATACAGCAGCTAATGTGAGCTATATGAATGATACTGAGAAAGAGGTGATATATATACTCAATCTGGTGCGTATCAATCCTGCATTGTTTTGTGAAACGGTATTAAAACCCTATCCAAAACTTAGGGAAGAGATGGAACATTATACCTCATCTGGTTATTTTACATCGTTGGTAAATACACTATCACAAATGCAACCGGTCAATATCTTGTATCCTGATTCGCTTTGTTTTGTAAGTGCTGATTGTCACGCTATACAGTCTGGTAAAGCCGGTTATACAGGCCACGACAGAACTAAAGAATGTGCAAAACTGCAGCATTTGATGGGCGAATGTTGCGACTATGGTTTTAATAACCCGCTTGATATTCTTATGGACCTGCTGATAGATGAAGATGTGCCTACATTAGGCCACAGAGAAATATGCCTCAGTCTGCGTTATGATAAGATAGGCGTGTCTATACAGCCACATACTACTTATCGCTACAATACGGTAATGGATTTTTATTAGCGTTCAAAAAAGTAACTATACTTTCTTTATCACATCCATTAGCTTGTCCACTTCATCTTTATTGTTATAGATATGAGTAGATACACGCAAAGAATTCAATCCATTTTCTGCTACGCTGCGTATGCGTATTTTGTTTTCTGCACAGAGGTCATAAAATTTAGTATACAATATGCCCTTCACTCTAAATCCATTTACGGCACATCTGGAGCGTTCTTCGGTAGGGGTGAGTAGTTCTACTTTATCACCAAATTCCAGCAACCGGTCCTGGGTGTATTTACCTAAATATTTAATGCGGTTATGAATATTGCGAAGCCCTATCGTTTCTATAAAATCTATAGCTGCATTTACACCTTTATATAATGATATCGATTGTGTGCCACCATAGTAGCGATGTGCACTACTGGCATATTCACCCATTACTATAGGATTAGTAGCCATATTCCATTTGCCATTATCACTGCCACCACCCACAGTGCGTGTTTGCAAGGTGTCCTGGAAACCTTTACGAACATATAAAAAACCTGTTCCTTTAGGTGCCAGCATCCATTTATGACAGCAGCTTGCATAAGTATCACAACCCATATCATGCAGATCAAGCAATAACATACCCGGGCCGTGTGCTCCGTCTACAATAGCAAACAAGCCCTTGTCTTTAGCAAGTTTGCATATTCTTTTTATGGGTAAAATTTGTCCTTGTGTGCAAGGTATATGCGGACAGGCAATGGCTTTTGTGTTTTTGTTTATCAACTCACTGATCCTGTTCAATGTTTCCTCAGCTGTTGCACCGGGAGTAAATGTTCTTAAAACAATACCATCCAGCTTTTGCCGGTTCAACCATGGAAATGCATTGCCTACATGTTCATGTGTAGTAAGTATTACTTCATCTCCTTTCTTCAATGGCACTCCCGAGCAAGCTATGTTTATACCTTCAGTTACGTTATGTGTCAGCGCTATCTCATCATCATTAGCGCCTACAAATTTTGCGATCTTTGCCGCAGTTGCTTCCCAGCCACCATAGGTGCCTAACTGGTCTTCATCCATCATCGCTTTGCGCACTGCTTCTATTACCGGGTATGGAGATGGCCCCATAGTGCCATTATTCAAGTAGGCCCAATCTTTTGTAAGTGGAAACAGTTGTCTCACATTATGCCAATAGGTTTCATCATCTTCAGCTATAGTGCCGCCTTCACTGTCTATCTGCTGCCTGGCTGCAAATGCATTTACTTCGCTTAATGAAAGTGCGGCTAACATAGAAGCCGATCGTATAAAACCTCTGCGATTAAATTTCACGGAAAAATAGATTAGTAACTTAAATATAATTACTAAATATCGTATTTGATAATCGGAAAGACTTATTTTATTAGGCCCACCAATGTTTAGAGGGGTAGGGTCTATTAAGTATCACTGGTTCTCCTATCATTGGGGTAGTAATACTAACACCCAATTCTGTAGCTTTTTTTACAACTCTTATAATAGGCTCATCCCAACTATGCAATGAGAGTGAAAACTTTGCCCAATGCACCGGCAATAATACTTTTGCTTTCAGGTCTATTGCTGCCTGCACCGTTTCTTCCGGCATCATATGTATATAAGGCCACATCGTATTGTATTGTCCGCATTCTAAAATGGCGATATCAAAAGGGCCATATTTTTCGCCGATCATTTTAAAATGTGTTTCATAGCCAGAATCGCCACCCAGGTATAGATTGTGTTTATCAGTTTTAAGAATAAAGGAGCTCCATAAACTTTGCGCTCTTTTAGTGGTCCTACCTGAAAAATGCCTTGCAGGGGCAGCAGTAAATTGCAGATCTTCAAAACTATGGGTATCCCACCAGTCAAACTCGGTGATCATGTTACCGGGTACGCCCCAATATACTAAATGAGAGCCAACGCCCATTGAACAGAAAATAGCTTTAACCTTTGGCAATAATTCTTTTACTGTTTTATAATCCAAATGGTCGTAGTGATCATGGGTGAGCAAGAGTAAGTCAATATTGGGCATATCTGCTACCGTATATTCATTGCTGCCTTTAAAAGCCTTTACCATAAATGAAAAAGGTGAAGCATTGCCACTGAAAGTAGGATCTACCAGTATGTTTTTCCCATTGATACGGATCAGGTAGGCCGAATGCCCAAACCATATTATAGTCGGCTCTTCATTGCTAATATTATTCAGATCTGTTTTAATAAATGGCAGTGGTTGTGATGGGGTAGCATCTTTGGGCTTATTGAAAAAGAAATCTTTCAACAGTTTGGCCATACTTGCACCTTCTAATTGCATTGGTGTGTTGGTAAGATTTTGAAAAGCATTGTTTTTATAGTTCGGCGATTCCAATATTTTGTCTAAACGGTTGCCGGATGGGTTTTTACCTAATACTTTGAAAGGCATACATTAAAAATTTATGTAATTGTTGACATGAAAAAGCCCCAATTCCTTGGGGCTTTGTAGTCCGACCTGGATTCGAACCAGGACTAACAGAACCAAAATCTGTTGTGCTACCTTTACACAATCGGACTATCCTTGATTGTTTTGGGCTGCAAAAATAGGGATACTATTCCAAAAGTCAAAAATCATACGCAAGTTTCGCAAAATACTTACTGAATTACTATTTATATAGATAATATATTGCCTAAGCTTAAGTTGGTGGTGAAATTCATTGCTAAGTTTCTTAGCCACATTCTAAATTTCGGCTTTTTAGTTTAGGTTTGTAAGTAATTCCCATTTTAATACGGAGTAATAATCATGTCAAATGCGGCAAATCCGCGCCAGTATATAATAAGGCTCATTTTTATCGGTATTGCTAGCATCATGCTGATAAGGCTGTTGTTCCTGCAGGTTTTTGAAAGCAAATATAAAGTGATGGCAAACGATATTACGATCTATCGTAAGATCGTATATCCGCCGCGTGGTATCATTTATGATCGTAAGGGAAAGGTGATGCTTTATAACCAGGTAGTATATGATGTAGTGGTGACACCTAATAGTATACCCAAGGGTTTTGATACAATACAATTTTGCCAGTCATTAGGAATAGATAAAGCATTTTTTACAAAGACAGTAGAGCGTGTGAAAATAAGAAACGGTGGTATGCGGCAAAGCCCGTTTATGGAAGAGCTAAGCCAGGAGCAGGCCGCACGTTTTCAGGAAAATATGTATGTATTCGCGCCATTTGAATTAAGGCAGCGTTATATGCGTGCATATCCCCACGCAAGTGCAGGATTGGTGATGGGTTATATAGGTGAGGTAAGTCCTGAAATGTTGAAGAATACCCGGTATGCTTCTTATACACAAGGTGATTATACGGGTATGAATGGCTTAGAACGTAGTTATGAAGAAGTGCTGCGAGGACAGCGCGGCGTCTACTACCTTGAACGGGATATTTTTAATCGTCCGCGCGATTCCTATATGAATGGTGCGCTGGATACACCGGCAGTTGCCGGAGACAGCCTGAACCTATATATGGATGCAGACCTGCAGGCCTATGCCGAAAAGTTAATGGCTAATAAGATCGGCAGTGTTGTGGCTATAGAACCTAAAACAGGTGGCATCATTGCTATGGTTAGCAGCCCCGGATATGATCCTAATTTATTGAGTGGCAGTGACCGTGCAAAAAACTATGGTAAGCTGTTTATGGATGCAACACATCCGCTATTTAACAGGGCTATGCAGGCAAGTTATCAGCCGGGGTCTACAATCAAGCCAATGACCGGACTTGTAGCGTTGGATGTTGATGCTATTAGTCCATCATTCGGATTTAATTGCAGGGGTAGTTATTATTTATGCAGCAGACCTATAGCTTGTGAACATAAAGATGCGGGCCATGCCGCTAATTTCAGGTTGGCATTAGCACATTCCTGCAATTCTTATTTCTGTCATGTATTCAGACTCACAGTCGACAATAAAAAGTTTGGTGGTGTAAAAAGAGGTCTGCAGGTATGGAGCGATTATTTTTCCAGTTTCGGATTTGGTCACCCTACCGGGGTAGACATACCTTTTGAAGGTAAGGGCTTACTGCCTGATTCTAATTATTATAATAAACGCTATAACGGTTCGTGGAATTCATGTACCATCGTATTTGTAGGTATGGGGGCAAGGTGAACTGGCGCTTACGCCTATACAAATGGCAAACAGCATGTGCATCATTGCCAATAAAGGCTATTATTATAAGCCACATTTTGTAAGGTCTATTGGTAAAAACACAAAAGACCCTAAACTGCAACAATACCTTGAGAAACATAAAGTGACCAATGTTTCAGATACTACTTTTGATGTGATACAAGATGCTATGCAGAATGTGGTGGAAAGTGGTACCGCTGCAGCTGTAAGGATACCCGGAATAAATATATGCGCTAAAACAGGTACTGTTGAAAATAAGGCTGTGGTAGGTGGGCAAGCTATAAAAATGCCTAATCACTCTATGTTTGTTGCATTTGCACCCCGCGAAAATCCCAAAATAGCAATAGTAGTAGCCGTAGAAAATGCAGGCTTTGGTGCTACGTGGGCGGCCCCTATTGCCAGCTTACTCATTGAGAAATACCTTACAGACTCGATCGCAGCAAACAGGAAACCAATGGAAGAGAAAATGATGAACGGGCACTTGATCAATAAGTATACCTATATCATCGATTCTGTACAGAGAAAGCATGATAGGGAAGTATATGAAGCAAAGATGCAAAAGAAAGAAATGGAAGAGAATATGCAATATGCTCATGACTCTGCAATGGTGCAAAGATGGTTTAATGAAGTACTAAAGAAAAAATAATGAGTGCTGATACTACACATAAAAGTATATTTAGTAAGATAGATGGCGTAACGCTACTCTTATATGTACTGCTGGTAGCAATAGGCCTGTCGGCAGTTTTTTCTGTAGAGCATCGTAGCACAGATCCTACCTTTTTCATGATGAGTAAAGGGTATATGAAGCAGTTGATCTTTTTAGGTATCTCTTTATTTCTCGGGCTTATCATCATACTTACAGATTCAAAATTCTTTTCCAATATCGCTTACCTGTCTTATGCATTTGGCTTGTTTCTTTTGTTCATTACCATATTTGTGGGTGTAGATGTAAAGGGCTCGCACTCCTGGCTGGGCTATGGTGCTATCCGTTTTCAGCCCGGTGAAGTGTGTAAGATATTTACAGCTCTGGCACTTGCAAAATTTATATCATCCCCGGAAACAAATTTTAAGACCTCAAAACATCGCCTTGTAGCTACAGCTTTGGTACTGTTGCCAGCTGCATTAATAGTATTGCAAAAAGAAACAGGCCTTGCGCTTGTATACTTCTGTTTCTTCCTGGTAATGTATAGAGAAGGATTACCTAATTCTGTTCTTATCATAGGGTTTTCTTTAGTAGCGCTTGCACTGATGACATTGCTTATAGATAGGAAGGTGTTGTTTGTGATACTTACTTTACTCACGGTTTTAATGGGCTTTATATTGCGCGACGGGTTGAGGAAAGGGGCGGGTTTGTGGGTGCTATTGATAGGTATATGGGCCGCTTGCATATTGTTCTCGCAGGTAGCAGTACCATTTGCATTTAAGCATGTATTGCAAAAACACCAGATAGATCGTATCTATTCAACGATAGGGCAGGATGTACCGCATGAATATATGAAGGATGAAAAGAATGGTGATGAGAAAAAGGTGAATTCATCTGACTATAATGTAAAGCAATCAAAAATAGCGATCGGTTCTGGTGGTTTTTGGGGTAAGGGCTTTTTAAATGGCACCTCTACAAAAAACGAGTTTGTACCTGAACAAAATACCGATTTCATTTTTTGTGCCATTGGTGAGCAGTTTGGATTTGTTGGTAGTACGGTATTAATAAGTATTTATATACTCTTGATGCTGCGTATCATTTATCTCGCTGAAAGACAGCGATCGGCATTAGGTCGTATATATGGTTATGGTGTAGCCAGTATTTTGTTTTTCCATTTTGCCATCAATATTTCTATGACCATTGGGTTGGCTCCTGTAATAGGCATAACATTGCCATTCCTGAGTTATGGGGGGTCCTCATTATTATCCTTTAGTGTGCTTATTTTCATTTTGTTGAAATTTGATATAGACAGGCAAGTGATGATACGTTAATTTTGCAGCACATGGCAAATATATTCCCGTTATCTGAAGGTGTTTTTACGGTTGGGTATGATAAACAGTTTCTGCCTTTCAATTTAAGTGAAGATGAGTTGACTGAAAGATCAACAGGGTCTTTGCTTGTAGAGGTACAACCATTCCTGGTTGTAACAGAAAAAGATTTGATCGTATTTGATACCGGACTAGGGTTTAAGAACAATGATGACGTGATGCAGATACATGAGAACATTCGTAATTGCGGATATGAGCCGGGGCAAATAACTAAAGTGTTGCTTTCCCATTTGCATAAGGACCATGCAGGCGGATTGGTATATATGGACGAAGGGGGCATTGTGAAAACTACTTTTGAGAATGCTGATTACTATTTATATAGGGCAGAAGCGGAGTTTGCTTTGAAGACAGGATATCCTTCTTATCATACTGCAGAGATAGAGCCACTCTTATCTTCTACACAGGTGCAGTGGCTGGATGGAGAAGAAGGTATGATAGACGGGTATATCAAGTTCATGCATTCGGGTGGACATTGCCCTGAGCATATTGTATACCTGGTAGACGATGGCACCGATAAAATATTTTTTGGAGGTGACGAAGCACCGCAATTGAAACAGCTAAAGATGAAGTACATAGCTAAGTATGATTATGATGGCAAGAAGGCCATGCACCTGCGCGAAGGGTATGCAGCGCAAGGGCTTAAAGAAGGTTGGCAATTCTTATTCTACCATGATGTAAAAACTCCTATAGCAAGACTGTAATAGTTTTGTATTGGTTAGAGTTTTTTTTACTAATATTCAGTTTGAGGTGTAGTTTCTTGAGTAGTGTTATTATTCTCTATATTCCTGTTATTTTGCTTTTCTTTTAGTTGCTGAATTAATAGTTGGTTAAACTCGCGTTCTGTTTTGTATAGCTGCATTACCTGTTGCGGGCTGAGTACTTTTAAAAATTCATCGTTGTATTTGCGCCTGATGTTGAGTACTTCCTGCTGATAGTCGAGATTGTCGTCTATGAACTGGCGTGAGGTAGCATCATCGGCCTGCCCGGGGCTTGTCTTTGCATATTTTTCAACAAACTGTTTTCTTGCGCTTCGCACATCCTGTTCATACCTGTTATAAACCGGCCAGAACCTGGATGACTGATCGGATGTGAAATGGAGCCTGTCTGTTACATAAGCAACTTTAATGGCGTGTATGCGCTCTCCGGCATGTGCACGGTTTGGGCGCTGTGTATTATGCATTGGGCGCTGCATGACAGGACGATGTACCTGTGAATAACCACTGGTGCAAAAGCATACCATCAATAAACCTGTTGCAATGATCTGTTTTGTTTTCATATTCCTTGTAATAAATAATCTTTTATTCGGCATGATCCCAGCCATGCTCATTTAAATATTGTGTTATGTCATTCGCATCTAATTGTTTGGATAATACGTTAATGTCATTTTCTGAAAGGTTGTCGTTTATCATATCAGTATCAAAGTCGTCTATATGCTGGTCTACATAATTACTGATCTCTGCTCTTGAAACTTTTGACAAAGCTAACTCGGGGCCTACTGATTGTGGCCTGGTAAAATTGGATATAGTACCGAAGCCAATGCCTAATATGAATATGGCTGCAGCAGCCCAACGCACTTGTCTCCAAACTTCTGCACGTAATGAGATGGTTTTGGTTTTTCTTACAGGCTGTGCCTCTTCACTAAGTTTGCTGAGTATTTGAGTGGGTAAGTTTTCAAAATAGCCTGCCGGTGCGACAAACGGCATAATGGTTTTAGGTAATGTCGTTTCATCCAGTGTGTTTTTTAGTTGCGCTTCGAATGCAGCAAAATAACCGGATGATACATGATGCGGCATTTCTTTACTTAGATTCAAAACAGGGTCGGGGCTATCAATAAATTTGATATTGATGTGCACCTTCTCTTCAAAAGCATCAAAATAACCTTGTGGCAAAGTATAAGGCATGCTACGAGATATGTGCGCCAGGGGGCTGTGCATATCGTTAAGTTCTTGTAGTATGTCGTTATTTTCTATCACGTTTATTTGACTATTATAGTATTTAAAAGTTTAATCATTTACAAGATAAGCTTCTACCTTTTTTACTGCATGGTGATAAGATGCTTTCAAAGCACCAACAGAGGTGTCGAGTATCTCTGCCATTTTTTCGTATGGCATTTCATCATAATATCTAAGGCTAAATACGATGCGTTGTTTTTCGGGTAGTGCCTGCATGGCTTTTTGCAGCTTCCATTCTATTTTATTGGCATCAAAACCTTTTTGAGCCACGAGTTTTTCAGATAAAAAATCTTCCTGATCTGAGAGAGAGACCGAAGTGCGGCGTTTTTGAGCGTCTATCCAGCTAAGGGTTTCGTTTGTTGCTATTCGGTACATCCAGGTATATAGGTTTGATTCTTGCCGGAAGTCGGCCAGGTTTTTCCATACTTTAATGAAAACATTTTGCAATATGTCGTTGGTGTCTTCATGCTCTACAACCATGCGGCGAATATGCCAGTACAGACGCTCCTGATACTTGCGTACCAATTGGGTGAATGCCTGTTCACGGCTTGTTTCATTTTTAAACGTGGCTAAAATAACCTCGTCTGTGATTTCTGTGGTTATTGGCATTAGTGAGTTTGGAGTATGACGGTATTAAGTTATTAAAGTTTAACCATGATTTTCTCGATTTAGGGTGATGGACATGATTTAACGTATCGTTGATTTCCTGAAAACTTCCGGTTTTTTCCGTAATAAAAATTATTAATATAGTTGATGGGTAAGGGCTTTAGTATAGAATTTCCTGTTGTGTGGAAATTTTGTTCCTGATGGTAGCGGATCTTCTATGTCTCATTGGCGGAAAATAAATAGTTTGGGATATTGACGGGAGGTGTTTTTATGTAAATGATTGATATTCAAATGGTAATGTCGAAATGCCAACCTCCCATGATGTCTCACGATGTCGCATCATGTCTCATTGATGTAACTTGGAGAATCGGTTGTGAAATAAAAATGTTTTTTCATAACCAACTCCCTCTCGGGAAACGAAGCCTAAAAAAACGGCTTTTGTGGAAACAAAGGTACTATTAGAAAAGGGGTGAATCCAAAAATATTTTGTTAATATAGCGTACCTAAAAATTAATGAAAATTGAGAAACGCATTATTTTTTTTCGTGTTATTGACAGCGGCTTTTTTTATTAAGAATATAAGTATTGCCGCGACCCCGGATACGGTGAAAGCAGGTGTATATATCACGAGCATACATGATATTGATTTTAAGCAGAAGCAATATGATATTAGTGTGTGGTTGTGGCTCAGGTATAAAAAAAGAGAATTTGACTTTTTACAAAACCTGGAGATACCGCAGGCGAAATCTGTGACCAAATCTTTTTCGACAGTGGATAGTACAGATACTGTGGGCCATGAGATCTATTTATTAATGAAGCTGGACTGTGTGATGCAGGACTCATGGAAGATCAATAATTTTCCTTTTGACCGACAGAAACTAAGATTCTCTATTGAAAACTCCCAATTTGATTCAAAAGAACTAGTGTTTGTATGTGATACGTTTGGCAAAAATTTTGATCCTAAATATACTTTAAGGGGCTGGACCATAGACAGCCCGAGTGTTATGGTAAGGAAAAGATCGTACGAGACCACGTTTGGTGATAATACGATGAAAACAGCGCATTCTGAGTATAGCGCTTATGTGGTAACGCTGGGCATCACGCGGGATGCCGTAGGCCTGTTTTGGAAAATGTTCCTCGGTATGTATGTGGCATTACTGATAGCCTATATGTGCTTTTTTATACATGCTGATGGCATCGATTCGCGCTTTGGGCTTAGTGTGGGCGCCCTGTTTGCTGTGATCGGTAATAAGTATGTTGTAGACGCTTCGTTACCTGAATCGAATTCGTTTACATTGGTAGATACATTACACGGTATCACCCTGATATTTATTTTGGGTGTTATTGTATGCAATGCCATTTCTCTTAGTCTTGTGAAAAACGATAAGGGGGGAACCGCTAAGCGGTTTGACAGAATAAGTGCAGTAGCATTTATGTTTGTGTATTTAGCACTCAATATATTTTTCATTTTTAAGGCGATGCATGTGGGAGGGTAGACCTCACCCCTAGCCCCTCTCCACGGGTGGAGAGGGGGAGTTGGAGATTTCTCCCGAAAAGGTCGAAATGACGTGAGGGGTACAGGGTAAAAAATTTAAACTTCATTTATCCTTCAGGAGATTTCTCCCGAAAAGGTCGAAATGACGCGAAACTCATTGTTTGTTGTTTTAGCTTTGCTGCCTGATGATAGCTTTTGAAGAATTACGAATCATATTTTTTGGTACGCCTGATTTTGCTGTGGCATCGCTGGATGCTTTGGTGCAGGCAGGGGCCAATGTAGTAGCTGTGGTAACTGCGCCCGATAAACCTGCGGGCAGGGGTATGCAATTGAAAGGGTCTGCTGTGAAAGAATATGCTGTGAGTAAGAACATAACTGCATTGCAGCCTGAGAAATTAAAAGATGCTGCTTTTATAGAAGAACTGAGATCTTTGGGGGCTGACCTGCAGGTAGTAGTAGCGTTCCGCATGTTGCCGGAGATAGTTTGGAATATGCCAAAGATGGGTACTATCAATGTGCATGCTTCTTTACTGCCACAATATCGCGGGGCAGCGCCTATTAATTGGGCAATTATAAATGGTGAGCAAGAAACCGGTGTGACTACTTTTAAATTGCAACATGCCATAGATACCGGTGATATATTATTGCAACAAAAAGTGCCAATAACTGATGATGATAATGCAGGGTCATTGCATGATAAACTAATGGCTGCGGGTGCCGGATTGCTTGTAGCAACAGTGAAAGGATTGGCCGACGGTACGCTACAAGAAATGCCACAGACAGCTTCACCTGAATTGAGACATGCGCCTAAGATATTTAAAGAGGATACACGCATTAACTGGCAACGACCTGTGGGTGAGATACAAAATTTTATAAGGGGCATGTCGCCACATCCTGCTGCATTTGCGATGCTGGGCAGTACAATGATAAAAGTGTATCGTTCGCATTTTGAAATTGAGGCGCATGATAAATATGGGAACGCTATATTGGGCTACCAGTACACTGATGTGATCTATGAAACGGATGGTAAATCTTATTTAAGATTTGCAGGGCCTGATGGCTGGGTGTATATAGATGAATTGCAGCAAGAGGGGAAGAAGAGGATGGGTGTGGTGGAGTTTTTGAGGGGATATAGGGGGTAATTGCTCAATTTCGAAATTGCTCAATGGCTCGGTGATGTGTTTGAATTCGCGTTATTAAATAGAGTGTTGCGCAGGTTTGGCTAAAGCCGCCATTCTTTTTATAGTACCCCGACCTAAAGGTCGGGCAACTGGTATGTGAAGCCCCAACCCTAAGGGTGACATGTTGTTGGGATTGTCGAGTGAATTTATTAAAATAGGGTGTTGCGCAGGTTTGGCTAAAGCCGCCATTCTTTTTATAGTACCCCGACCTAAATGTCAGGGCAACAGGTATGTGAAGCCCCAACCCTAAGGGTGACATGTTGTTGGGCTTTTCGAGTGAATTTATTAAAATAGGGTGTTGCGCAGGTTTGGCTAAAGCCGCCATTCTTTTTATAGTACCCCGACCTAAAGGTCGGGCAACTGGTATGTGAAGCCCCAACCCTAAGGGTGACATGTTGTTGGGCTTAGTATATGTGAAGCCCCAACCCTAAAGGGTGACATGTTGTTGGGCTTTTCGAGTGAATTTATTGACTGGTTTGTTTGTCTATAAAAAATTGAATTGCCAGGGCATAGCCTTCCAGGCCAAGTCCGCTGATGGAGCCAATGCATTTAGCAACGGTGAAGGATGTTTTGCGGTATTCTTCGCGAGCCATCACATTTGAGATGTGTACTTCTATTGTAGGGATATCTATTGCAGCTATTGCATCGGCTATGGCTATACTGGTATGGGTGTAGCCAGCGCCGTTAAAAATGATGCCATTGGCTTTTCCCCTGCATTGGTGCAGATAGTTGATGAGCTCGCCTTCTACATTACTCTGATATAACGATAAATTAACATTGGGGAAACGTTGCTGCAACTTGACAAAAAAGCTATCGAAAGATTCATTTCCGTATATATCTTTCTCGCGGGTGCCCAGTAAATTAAGGTTTGGACCGTTTATGATGGCTAAATGCAACATGGGGCGAAGTTAAGAAAAAGACCTCACCCCAACCCTCTCTATAAATGGAGAGGGGATTTGTTGTTGAGAGTTGATATATGTTTATGAAATTAGTATTTTGTACATCCCCGGGAAGACGAGCGCTACATTTTTATAATAAAAATTTGTAATTATACATTCGTATGAAGCCAGCAAAAGAAACAAAAGCAGTAAAACACCCATACCAGCGTGCTGCCCATAATATATTACATACAGCAGGCTGGCTACAAAATAAAATGATACATACGCTGAGGGGGTATGATCTGTCTGAGCCGCAGTATAATGTGCTGCGCATATTGCATGGACAAAACGGGACTGCCATGAACCTGTTTGAGATACAGGAACTGATGGCCCAGAAGGATTCGAATGTGTCGCGTATCATTGATAAATTATGCGACAAACAATTTGTAGTGCGAAGGGTTTCGAAAACGAATAAGCGTAAGGTGGATATTGTTATAACACAGAAGGGTGTGAAGGCGCTTGATGTTGTGAACCCTGCTATGGAAAAAATGCTAAGTGAAATATTTGAAGGTGTGAAAAAAGAAAAAATGAAAACACTTAGCAAGATGCTGGATAGCCTGATGGAAAGCCATATGTGATTTGTGATTTTAGATTTGCTAATTGTTGTTTTTTTCTTTGTAATTTTCCTGTCTTATATAGCTACTGTGTGGGATGCATACCTGAAAGGATTTAAGGCCTATCTGCAACTTGAAAGATCGATGTCTGACAATACAGTAGAAGCTTACCAGCATGATGTGGCATTGCTGAATGATTTTATACAAGCTACCTATCCCGACCTAAAGATACCTGATATATCACTGACACACCTGCAGGCATTTATTGCACATATCAACGAGTTTGAATTTAGCGCGGGAACACAAGCACGTGTGCTGAGTGGTATCAAATCGTTTTTCAGGTATTTGCTGCTGGAAGAAGTGGTAAAAAAAGACCCGACCGAGTTATTAGATTCGCCAAAGCTAAAAAGGATATTGCCCGATGTGCTGAGTATCGCGGATATAGATATGCTGTTTGCTGCTATAGATCATAGCAAACCAGAAGGGCAAAGAAACAGGGCCATGCTTGAGACGATGTATAGTTGCGGACTGCGAGTGAGCGAGCTGATACAGATGACGATATCTAATTTGCATTTGGATGTTGGTTTTGTGCGGGTGATAGGTAAAGGGAATAAAGAGCGGCTGGTGCCAATAGGGGGTACAGCTATAAGCCAGATAAAATTATATAAAGACCATGTGCGATGCCATGTGGCAATAAAAAAAGGCAACGAGGATATTTTGTTTTTAAACAGGAGAGGGGCAGGGCTGTCGAGAGTAATGGTATTTATGATACTAAAAGACCTGGCTGAAAAGTGCGGATTCAAAAAGAATGTTCACCCGCATACCTTAAGACATTCGTTTGCCACTCATTTGGTAGAGGCAGGAGCAGACCTACGCGCAGTACAGGAGATGATGGGACATAAAAGTATTACTACTACAGAGATATACACGCACCTGGACAGGGGATACCTGCGACAAACGCTGGAAAAATATCACCCGAGATTTGGTAAGTAGCGACCTCACCCCGGCCCTCTCCATGAATGGAGAGGGTACGTAGACATAAGTATGTTATACTAATTCATTTTTTATAGCAAAGGAAACTAGCTCAGAGCGGTTCTTGATATTGAGTTTATTGCAGAGTGCATTCCTGTAATCTTCAACAGTGCTTTTGGCAATACCCATTTTTTCTGCGATCTCTTTGTTGCTGAGCCCGTGGTAAATATAGTTCAGCACCTCTTTTTGTTTGGCGGATAGATCGAATGAGCGGGAAGAATTGCCTTTTATTTTTTCAAATAATTCTATTGGGGCAACATCGGAATAGTAATATCCGTCTGTACTAATGGCATTGAGTGCTTTGCCCATTAAAGACATAGCCCCGTCTTTTGACAGGAAACCATTTACACCCTTACTCACCATATAATTGACACTATATTCCTGGCTATAAAGGGATAATATTAATATTTTTATGTTGGGCCATTCTTTTTTTATAGCTGACACTACTTCGTATCCATTCATAACAGGCATGCCAATGTCGAGTACTATAAGGTCCGGAAGACGAGAGGTATAGCGGAGATGATCGATCAATTCTTTGCCATTTGAGGCTTCAAAATCAACTTTAAAATTTTCTAAAGAGGATATCAATCTATTGAGGCTGAACCTTACCAAAGCTGAATCATCAGCAATAGCTACTCGATTAATAGATGTGGGAACCATATTTGGCGAAGAAAAGTTGGCGATTAAACGTTGGCGATTGAAAGATAAAATTAAGCTTTTTTTGCAATTGAAGTATATTCAATATTTATAAGGGCATAAATATGTTATATATAGGTGGTAATCCTGATTTTGAGCGGCCGGGTTTCGGTACTTCTTTTGCGCTTTATTGTTTTTATATCTTTGCACCATGGATCTAACCTCACTTAGTGCTATCAGTCCCATTGATGGCCGATACCGTTCTCAATTGTCATCATTGGCCCCTTATTTTTCGGAATATGGATTAATTAAATATAGGGTGCAGGTAGAGGTGGAATATTTTATATTCCTTGCTGAAAAGAAGCTATTTTCCTTGCCGGCAAAGGTGAAAGCGGCAAAACTCAGGGCTATTTACCAGGATTTTACCGAAATGGATGCGCTGGAAATAAAGAGTACAGAAAAAATAACGAATCATGATGTAAAGGCTGTGGAGTATTTTCTGAAAGACAGGCTAAACAAAATGGGGGCCGGTGATAGTGCTGAATGGGTGCATTTTGGATTGACATCGCAGGATATAAATAATACAGCTATACCGCTACTGTGGAAAGATGCTATAGAACAGACCTATATGCCTGCGATGCTGAACGCGTTGGGCAGGTTGCGTAAGTTGTCGTTAGAGTGGAAAGATGTATCTATGCTGGCACGCACACATGGACAACCTGCATCGCCTACAAAATTGGGTAAGGAGATAATGGTGTTTATAGAAAGGCTGGAAGGGCAAATAGTGCAACTATGGCATGTGCCCTATGCTGCAAAATTTGGGGGGGCAACAGGAAATTTTAATGCGCATTATGCAGCATTTCCCAAAACGGATTGGGTGAAATTTGCAAATGCGTTTGTAAATGAGCGCTTAGGGCTGGAGCGTATGCAATACACAACGCAAATAGAGCATTACGATAATCTTGCTGCGCAATTTGATGCCTTGAAAAGGATCAATACGATACTCATAGACCTGTGCCGCGATATGTGGACGTATATATCGGTGGAATATTTTAAACAGAAAACAAAGAAAGATGAGATAGGCTCATCAGCGATGCCTCATAAAGTGAACCCTATAGATTTTGAAAATGCCGAGGGCAACCTGGGTATTGCAAATGCGCTATACGAACATTTGTCTGCCAAGCTGCCTATAAGCCGCCTGCAACGCGACCTGACAGACAGTACGGTGCTGCGCAATATTGGCGTGCCCATGGCGCATAGCTGCCTGGCCTTGCTTTCTTTAGAAAAGGGCTTGAGTAAATTGTTGCTGAATAAAGAAAAGCTGGAAGCAGATCTTGAAAATAACTGGGCTGTGGTGGCGGAAGCTATACAAACCATATTGCGCAGAGAAAAATATCCTAAACCATACGAAGCGCTGAAAGCATTGACACGCGGCAAAGCCAGCATTACAAAGCAGGATATGCACAAATTCATAAATTCGCTGAAGGTAAATGCTAAAGTGAAGAAAGAACTGAAAGCAATAACGCCGCATAATTATACCGGGGTTGATCTAATGAGATAATTAGACAATTCGGTAATTCGACAATACTCATGCAACTTCCACAAAAGCTTTTAGCTGATCTGAAGAAAATAAATGGTTTTGATGAACAGTCATTTATAGAAGCACATCAACAAGTTGCGGTAACATCTGTGCGGTTACACCCGATCAAAAAATCATCAGTGGTTACGGATAATGAACAAGTGCCCTGGTGCGGCTATGGGCGCTATCTGGACAAGCGGCCAGTGTTCACCTTAGATCCGTTGTATCATGCAGGTGCTTATTATGTGCAGGAAGCATCGTCTATGTTTCTGCAATGCGTATTGGAACAGGTATTGCCAGCGAGAGAAAATTTGCGGGTGCTTGACCTGTGCGCGGCGCCGGGTGGTAAGAGTACATTGATCGCATCATTGCTGGATAAAAGCAGCCTGCTGATATCGAACGAGGTAATACGCACACGTGCTTCTATACTGGAAGAGAACATGACCCGGTGGGGGTACATGAATACATTGGTGACAAGTAATGACCCGAAGGAATTTTCGAAGTTGGGCGCCTATTTTGATGTTGTAGTGGTTGACGCGCCTTGCAGCGGGTCGGGCTTGTTTAGAAAAGATGCACATGCACTTAATGAATGGAGCGAGGCAAATGTGCAATTGTGCTGCCAGCGACAACAAAGGATATTGGCAGATATATGGCCTGCAATAAAAGAAGACGGATTGCTCATCTATGCTACCTGCTCTTATTCGCCACAGGAAGATGAAGCTATATTGGATTGGCTGGCAAATGAATTTGATGTGGAAACTATGCAGCTAAATGTTCCGACAGAATGGGGTATAGTACATGTAGTAACTGAAAAAGAAAAAATAAATGGGTACCGGTTCTTTCCGGATAGGGTAAAGGGGGAAGGATTTTTTATTGCAGCATTAAGAAAGCGTGAAGTAACAAGTGCTATCCGGTATCCGAAATACAGGACGGTAAAAGATGAGCAGATAAAGAACAAAGCGGGTTATTTACTTACGGAAAATGCGATCCGTTATGTGCAGTCGGGAGCAGAAAATTATAGCGCTATACATGAGCTGCACGAGGCTGACCTGCACCTGGTACGAGAACATTTGTACCTGCGAAAAACAGGATTATCATTAGGTGTGCCCATGGCGAAAGAGTGGGTGCCATCGCATGAAGCAGCAATGAGTGTAGACCTGGCCCATACAGTGCAGCGTGTCGCTGTAGATAAAGAACAGGCTTTGAAGTTTTTAAAGAAAGAAGAAATGCACCTGCCGCCTATGGAAAAGGGCTGGAATATAGTAACATATGAAGGTCTGGGACTAGGCTGGATAAAAAATTTGGGTAATCGTGTAAATAATTATTTACCCAAACACTGGCGCATAAGAATGGAAATAACTGATGCGGATTGGAAATAAAAATTGTACTTTCATTGCTATAGTAAATCAATACAGGATGAGATATTTTGTTGCAATACTTGGTGTTTTATTTGCCACAAATGCCTGCGCGCAACGCGATAGTTTTTTTGTTACCCCGCGTGGTGATGCTTTTGCAATTATATATTATTCACAAAACGGCGAAACCATTTTTGCGCTTTCACGCCGTTTTCATGTGCCGCCGGCTTTGCTGGCAGATGCCAATGGATTGACCTACCAAAGCGGTATTGCTAATAATACATTGATGATGATACCGCTTGCCGCGTATAATCAACTGAAAGATAAGCCGACAAATATGGCGGATGCCCGTGCTTTATATTATCGCGTAAAGGACGAAGATGATCTGTACAGGATAAGTAAGTATGCAAATGTATCTCAGCACCAATTGCAATCCTGGAACCATCTTGCGGATAATACCATAAAAAAAGATGAGGTGCTTTTTGTAGGGTGGGTACTATATGATGCAACGGGTGTTGTTGCCGGGACTAAGCCTGTAGCAAATAATACCGGTACTAAAACAGTAGTGCCAACGCCACAGTTGCAAAAAGGTAATCCCTTAAAAACAGCAACCAATCAAAATTTTGTAAGACAAGTGGTGCAAAACAAAGATGGGAGCACAACGATAACCCTGGTGCCTGCAGAGGTACCAAAGCCAATAGATAGTATATATCTTTTACCTCCTTTTGGCAAATTGTATATGCAACAAACAGATACCGGCCATAAGGTAGATTCCGAAAAGGGGCCGGTTGTGTTTTTTGATCCGAAAATGGTGTTATCAAAAAATATGTTCTATGCCTTTCATAACACTGTGCCGCGGGGGTCTATCATAAAAGTATATGTGCCTAATACCCAAAAAACCATATTGGTGAAAGTAATAGGTACCATACCTGATACCAAGCAATATTATAATTGCTCCATTGCTATCAGCGACCTTGCAAAAGAAGCATTAGGCATACATGAAGATAAAGCCTGGTGCGAACTCTGGTATGCCCAAATATTGGCGAAAAAGCCTGTGTCAAAGGGATTGAAGCCATCTAATTGATATTTTATCAGGTATTTGCTGTTTTTTCGTTCCTCCAATCAAAACAGCCCTTTGATACATAAAGTGCGCCATTCGACAAATACCCAAGTATCATAATAAATAGAGATTGTAGTATTACATTCAATTGTTAACCCTGGCTATTGTTTGTAATAGTTAAATCATATAAAAATGAAAAAATCTACTCCTTATCTCATTTCGCTACTATGCCTTATTCTGGCTTTAGTGCCATTACACGCCAGAGCTACCCATGCTGCAGGTGCAGAGATCACCTATGTATGGGAGCGTGATTCTACTTTTCATATCTACTATCACTTTTACAGGGACTGTAAAGGCATACCCGAACCCGGCAGTGTTGATCTTTGCATCACTAATAGCTGCGGGCTTAGTATCGTTTCTCCGATAACGCTGAATAAAATGATCTCGTTGCCTGATGGCAGTGATAATGGTACAGAGGTGTTAATACCCTGCCCCGGCCGTCCTACTACCTGCAGCAGTGATACCAGCACCATCCCCGGTTACCGGGAGTGGTGGTATGATAATACAGTAACCTTGTCAGGCCCTTGCGACTATTGGACATTTTCTCATGGTGAGAATGCAAGAAATTCAGGTATCATCAATTTGAATGTTAGTTCCGGTAGTGTCGTGTTATACGTGGAAGCTACGCTGAATAATAAAGACGCACCGCAGAACTCCTCTGCTTATTTTACGGTAAAACCGGTGCCTTATATCTGTAATAATAATCCATACACCTACAATAACGGTGCTTATGATAATAACGGTGACTCGCTGAACTTTGAATGTTTAAATCCTCAAACAGCCAGTGGTAGTTGCCCGCCAAGTTCTGACGTGTCTTATGTGTCTACTACTGTTCCTGTAATCTGTTGCAGTCTCCCCAGTAATCCGTTGCCATGTGGGGGTACTTTTGTATTTAGTTCTACCACAGGGCAAATGTCATTTACACCAAATGAAACAGGCCCATCCGTTCTTACTGTGCGTGCCAACGAGTGGCGCAATATATCCGGTACCTGGAAAAAAGTAGGTTCTGTGATGCGTGATATACAAGTGATCGTAAGACCATGTAATACGCCCTTACCTACCGCGGCACCTGTGCCGGGTAGTGTCATAGGTTGCTCATTGGCGAGTGGTATTATCAATGCCTGCGCTACGATACCGATGAGTTTTTGCTATGATGCCAAGACCTCACAAGCGGGCCATATACTTACTGTAAAAGATAACCACAAAGCATTTTCAGGTCCTCCTACCATATCGTATATAGGTATTTTCACGGATTCTATCCGTGGTTGTTTTTACTGGACACCGAGTTATAGAGATACCGGTTTGAAAATATATACAGTAACAATAACCGATTCTACCTGTACAGGTGTAGGCATACCTTTATCAGCAACCTATGCTATACCGATACATATCTGGCCTGTTACCCAGATACTGTCAGATACTATCATTTGTCCCGGCGATTCGGTTCGGCTGCAGGCCATAGGCGGCGGCGGGTTCCGGTGGGGTATTGATTCAAGTGTATATACCGGTTCTACCACTGCAACTATGAGTGATACCGCGGGTACTTACATTACGGTCAAGCCAACTGTTACCACCCGTTATACGGTATACTCCTCTAGTAACATCTATTGTTCGAAGACCCGCGATACCGTAACAGTGCTGGTAGTACCTGCACCTAAGAAATTAACGATAGACACCGCAGCCTGCGTAGGCAGTACGATCCAATTATTTGTACCCGATACCACGCCTACGGCGGGTATCAGTGTTAAATTCAAATGGGCGCCGCCTACCTACCTGAGCAATGCCAATGTACAGAACCCGTTCTGTACGCCATTTGCAGATGCGTTGTACTCGGCAACCGTAACCTACGGAGGCGTAAGCAAATGCCCTACAGTAGCTACGGTGCATGTAAAAGCCTTGCATTATTTCAAATTGCTGACCAGGGATACCTCGGTATGTAAGAATGTGCCGATAACGGTGAATGCGACCGGAGACCCTGAATATGCGTATACGTGGACCCCAAGTTTTGGTGTGTCTAATATAAGCAGCCTGACCCCGATCATCACGGCAGATACCACCAGGACCTATACGGTTACGGCCCGTCACGTAGCCTGCCCGGATAGTTCTGCTTCCTTTACACTAACCGTAGAACAAACCCCGCTGGTAAGTGTGGGCCAACCCAAGACGATCTGTTCAGGAGATACCCTGCACATGTTTGGTATCGTAGTACCTAATACCTATCCGTATACCTATAAATGGACACCGGATACATCAGTAACCAATCCAACAGCCCAGAATACGATCTTTAAAGGTATTGTAACGACCAAGCTGGTATTTACAGCCACCACAGGCGCGGGTTGTAAAGGCTCCGATTCAGTAGTGATATCGGTATTACCGTCCAAGTTCCTGAAAGTATCACAGGATACAGGTATCTGCCCCGGCGATACGGCAAGGCTGCGCGTAGGAGGTGATTCGATCGTGAGTGTAAGATGGACAGCGGCACCATATAATATAGATGATTCAAACAGTTATACCCCATCGGCCTGGCCCAGCCTGTCACAGAACTATGTAGTATATGGCAGGAATGCGAAGAACTGCCGCGATACACAGAGCATACATGTAACAGTGAACCCGGCAGCGGTGATCAACATACCTGATTCGGTGATATTATACCCCGGCAACAGCTACCAGATAAACCCCGAGGGCAACTGTATGTACTATACCTGGACACCGCCCTACGGACTGAATGTGACGAATATATCGAACCCGACAGCTAAGCCGGATGTGAACACGCGCTACTATGCGCATGGTGTAACAGAGGCAGGTTGTAAGGCCACCGACTCGATAGATATCTATGTAGCGGATGATTCTTATATCAACGTACCGAATGCGTTCACACCGGGCTCAGGTCCGGGCAGTACACTGAAGGTATTGCACCTGGGCGATGCGACGCTGAAGAACTTTGCTATCTACAACCGTTGGGGCATCAAGATGTTCGCTACGGGCAATGTGAATGAAGGCTGGGATGGCAAGTTCAATGGCCAGCCCCAACCACTGGGTGTGTATGTGTATACAGTAGAAGCCTATACAGCCAAAGGTAAAAGAGTTTATAAACAAGGTAACATAACACTGTTCAGATAAGAATAAATTATAGTTTAGTTACCATATGTATATTGCAAACGACAAGGCCTACGGTCTTGTCGTTTTTGTTCGATGCAATATATCGTATGTTTAAATGGGTATCTGAGAGCTCATATTATGTTCAATATAATCATTCAGTTTTGTTGTTTTTTTGTAGGTTGCAGCTATGAAAGTGTTAGTGATCCGCTTTTCTTCTATTGGTGATATTGTCTTGACAACACCTGTTGTACGATGCTTAAAAAAACAGGTAAATAATATAGAGGTACACTATCTTACCAAGTCTGTTTATAAGCAGCTTATTGAAGAAAATCCATACATAGACAAGGCGCATTATTTTGAAGATGAGCTGGATGCAATAACAGAAAAACTGAAGGAAGAAAAATTTGATCATGTTATAGATCTGCATCATAATTTACGTACCCTTCGCGTGAAAAAAACACTCGGTGCCAATAGCTATTCTTTCCCCAAGCTGAATATTAAAAAATGGTTGTTAGTTAATTTAAAAATTAACCTGATGCCTGATGAAAGCATTGTGGAGCGCTACTTTCAGACAGTTGCGTCCTTAGGTGTAAAGAATGACGGACAAGGGCTTGATTATTTTATTCCTGCCAGTATCAAGATCGAAAATAAAGACATACCGATGAGTCATTCAGCAGGGTATGCGGGGTTTGTAATAGGTGGGTCTTACAGCACAAAAAAACTACCTATTACGCAATGGGAAAAACTGTGTGCCTCATCACCATATCCTATCATTTTGTTAGGGGGGCCAGAAGATAAAATGGAAGGGCAAAAAATTGCCGCTATCGACCCGGTAAAAATATATAATGCCTGCGGAAAATTTAATTTGCACGAGTCGGCATGGCTGGTAAAACATTCCCGGTTGATCGTGAGTAACGATACGGGTATGATGCATATTGCCGCCGCATTTAAAAAGCCGGTTATTTCACTTTGGGGCAATACTTCACCCGAAATGGGCATGTTCCCGTATTTCGGTAATAACAATATTAAAAGCAGCCCCGACTCGCGGTCGCTGATCGT
>Ga0207152_1063_pt1 | contig 23650 bp, 26 predicted proteins | sample Alteio_BWMinHeat_30_FD_153590 | JGI IMG/M metagenome (GOLD analysis project Ga0207152, IMG submission 153590) | Enriched cells from forest soil in Barre Woods Harvard Forest LTER site, Petersham, Massachusetts, United States -... | ecosystem: Environmental > Terrestrial > Soil > Temperate forest >... | reverse complement strand
AAAGGAAGTGGCTGGAAAGTACGAGATCACTGTGATGGACGCCGTTGAACTTGGCCATCGGATTACGGAGGTTGGGAGTGACTATCTAATGTTCGAGGACATCGCCAAGGTGAGCCAAACACGAGTGCCTGTTTACTCGATAAAGGCCATTGTCCACTCGAAAGGACCTCCACGATGACCGAAAACGACACCACTTTCGCAGCTCAAAATGAAAAGGCGAAATCGAAAAAGGCCACTCTTGCGGCGCAGATCGCCCGCCTGGTCCGCCGGGAAGGGCTGGATTATGAAGCATGGCGGTATGTCAGCAAAGCAGTGCGGAAGGCCTGCCAACTTCGACCGGCCAAAAAGGGACTCAAACTTCCCAAGATTTTGAACACCGATGAATTCCGGCGGTTCTATCTTATTGTGGACCAGGCCAACGACGTTCAACACGGCCTGATGCTTCGCCTCTTGTTTTACACCGCTGTCCGTGTCAGTGAACTCTGCAACATCGAAGTGGCTGACGTGGACCTGGAGACGTGCAAGATCAGAGTGAATCAGGGCAAGGGAGACAAGGATCGCTACGTTTTGTTTGGGAAGTCTTTTGCCACGGCCTTGAGGACCCACATTGCGGCCCACCCGAAGAACCGTTGGGTATTCCAAACTCGAAGGAGTAGTCGGTACACGGCCAGGCGGGTGCAGCAAATCGTCAAGTTCTACGCCGAGAAGGCCGGCGTCCGGGCCACACCCCACACGTTTCGGCATCAGGCGATCACCTGGCTGACGAGGCATTCGGGCATGGCCGATGCCGAGTTGCAGTTGATTACGGGCCATGCCCGCCGAGAAACGCTGGCGATCTACCAGCATATGGCTCTCGATGGCCAATTGGAGGAGAGGTATCAGCAAACGATGAAAGATGCGGGGCTTTGAGTACGGTTGGATGGCATCTCTCGAAAGGCATCCTCGGCATGGCCAGGCCAACCGAATTGCACAATCGGATTCAGTGATCAATCAACCTCGTGTCAAAAGGAGAACCCATGTCCTCGGACATCACTGAATCCGCTCGTCGTGAACGCTTGGTCGAAATTAATGCCGATCAGGAGATCACTCGGGAATCGCTGGAGGCCAAGTACGGCCAAGTGTGGACGACCGAAGAATTGGGCCGGGATTTCATCGTGACTGGCTTCATGGCGCCGCTGGTTGTCGTGCGCCGCAAATCGGACGGCAAGGTCGGTTCCTTGGAGTTCTGCCACTCGCCCAGATTTTATTTCAATTGGCAACCGCACGAAAAGTAGGAGAAGGCCAGGAGGCGCTGAGGGCAGGGAGGCCCTTTCTTTCCGTCTCTTTGGACCGACCGAATTGCACAAACAAGAGTGTAAGGATGGCAATGAGTCGTCCTGGCATCACGGAGTTGTGCAATGAGAAGTTTGAATCTGCCCCCTGTCGTGTGCGTCGGTTGTGGCAGCAGGGTCGAGGACTTTGGCGAAGTCGGTCCCTATGCCCACTGCGGCAGCGACAATTGCCACAGCACGGCCTACAGCATGCTTGAGGAAGACCAGCGTGCCGGCTTCCAGCTGCCCTATGATGACGACGAACCCGTCATCCTAAACTTCCCGTCCCGTCATGATCGGGCGGCGTAGGAAACTGCCAAAACGCCGACCACAAAACCAACCTCCTCGCCCATGCCTCCCGCCAAAACGGGAGGCATTTCTTTCCGCCGAATCTCGTAACAGAATTGTACAATGGGCGCAGCCAGGTCGAAGTCGGCTGGGTTTTTGCGGTCTGATTCCGCCAATGAAACAACTTTCAACGCAGAATTTCATCGGGACAATTCGAAGTGCTAAAATCGTGTGAGATGGTTCCATCCAGAGCCTGGAAGGCTGCCTACGTGCCGGTCTTTTTTGTTGAACGCCGTTTCAAAAAAATCGTCCGCACGGGCTTTTTGGTTCGGCTTATGAACTGAAAGGTTCTGCAAAGGCGCTGGCTCGAAAAAATCGGCGGCTGAAAAAATGGGGGCTGGAGGGATTCACCAGGGCCATGACGATTAACGAAGTAACCGAAACGTGGACCGTGAATCAGGCGATTGCTCGCTGCATTGCAAAAACGTAGATTATTTCCCGCTGCCAGTTTTACATCCGGCTCAGTATTTCCTTCTTTTTCGTCTCGAACTCCTCGGGGCTGAGGATACCCATATCTCGAAGTTCGGCCAGTTTTTTGATCTGGTCTGCAAGAACAGGCTGGGCCGAGGAAGTCGCTTCAGGAAAGGGAGGAGGCGCTGTTGCCCCAGGAAAAGGAGGCGGCGCCACCGATATCAATCCTTGCACTTGGCTCGCCGGAATCCAGTTCGATGTGCCTTCCTGCCAGACCATGTGCATTCCCTGTAGTTGCCCCGAGGTAGCGGCGGCTTTCAATTGGTCGAACGAAATAGGGCCGGTTCTGTTTTTGCCATCCATGGTGTAGTACCACGAACCACCCAGACTCGGCGGCGGTGTAGCAACGGGGGCGCTGGTTGCCGTGCCACCAAATGCCTTCTTTTCCTTGAGCCATTCCCAGAAGTCATTTTCGAGTTTCTTGGCCCATGCTGCTCCAAGACCAGCAGTGAGCCAGGTGATCCCGCCGGTGAAAAGACCGCTCATGCCGGCACCGGCGAGATTGTCCACCCACTTGCCGATAGTTACCTCGACGTTGTACTCCTGTGGCGTTCCATCAATCTTGATCGTGAAAGCCTGATTGGTTCCCAGGAAAGTACGCATTCCGGAGGTCTTCCTGGCTTGGATGAGCCACGGACCTTGGGAACCGTTATCGGCTATCTGGGTGTCGTAGCCGTTTTCCTGGAACCAGAATTTGGCACTCGTGGCGAGTTGAGGTAGATCACGGTTTTCGCCCGAGAAGTTTCGCTTCGACATACATTCTCCATCACCGGGCCAGTATTTTGCAGTCACGGTGGCCCGAAAAACGGGGCTGCACTCTCGTTTTGCTGGGAAGGGAACCGAGGAATTCCAAAGACAGTTAATTGTTCAAGGTGCAATTCTTCACTTTGACTGCAAATGGATTTTTTCCATCGCATACGCCCGTGATCGTAACTTGCGTCCCAGCCGTAAAAGTCGCCAATGTATTCTTGTCGCTAAAGTAGCAGTCCACCGTGAGTAATTCGAAACCACCCCCGCCGTGCAGTTCGACGAAATTGTTGGTGGTTCGCTTGACGATACCATTTACTTCAATTTTCTTTCCTAGATACTTTTGATTAGCAGCAGCCTCGTTTTGCTTGTACTCCTGAAGTAGATTCCCTGCGAAAATCTTGATTCCAGGATCACCACCGCTGTCCTTGATGGTCGTAGCACCACCGCCAGCAGTATTTCCGCCAGGGACACTATTGGCGGTATCTTTTTTGCCAATTATGCTTGCAATACCGCCTGCACAGAGTAGCAGCAAAACTAACATGAAGCAGCCTGCTATGAGTTCCTTTGGCCCCGGCTTCTTTTTTGGTGGGGATTGCAGTTGGACTGGCGCAGGAATTGGGGGTGGCGGCGGTTGGGATGGAAAGAATATCGTGCTGGCAGGTACCAACTTATCTGTACCGTCTTGCATCACCATGTCGGTTGGAGTGAGATTACCTTGGGCCGCAAATTCCTTCATTTTGTCGGAAGAATACGGGCCGTACTTCTGATTGTTCCTGGTGAGATACCATTGGTCGGACATGATTGTCTCCGGAAAAATAAGAAACGCAACAAATACGTCATCTGCTTCTGCTACCAGAACTGAAAGCACGCAGGTTGCCCGAAAAGGCTGCGAGCCACGTTTTGGCCCATGACCCCAGCCACAATCAGTTTAAGAAGCACTAAAGTAGGAGTCAATGATCTGTATTGTGCGTTCTGTCCGCATCCCCTTTTGCCCGAATCCACAAGGGGGTGCATTATGGCCAGGAAGAAAGTCCGTATTCAGCAAGAAGAAATCGTGCAACTTTTCGCTGCCAGCCTGCGAGAACTGCGGCGTTCACGGGGCATGACCCAGGCCGAACTCGCCAGGGCAGCAAGCGTCACGATCACCTACATTGGGAGGTTGGAGAGTGCCGGCGCAGCACCGGGGATCGACTTGGTGGGTCGGTTGGCGAAGGCTTTGGGAACGACGGTGACAGAATTGCTGCCGGCGATGGCCACCCCGGATACGCTGGCGGTCTTACGGGACCAGGCTAAAAGGCTGTTCGAGACCTTGATGCAGGCGGCGGATCGAGAAACGTTGCTGATGCTTTGCCCGTTGCTGGCACGGCTGAATGAGACGATGAGCCGGAGCAAGTAAGAGCGGCAAATATCTTGATCGCAGCAATGATGCGTGCTTATCGGCGCCTGTCCTGGACGGTAGTATTTCTCGGCCAGCCAGGTCTCGTTTTCACCGCCCTTTCTGTCCAGAAACATGCACTGCCACCAAAGGTCCCCGTGCTTTTCCACGAGTAATTTTTCGATTGCCGGCGTGACCAAAAAATAACCGTCGCTGGAGGGCGGTTTATCACCCAGGCTTTTTTTGTGTTGCTTGTGGTCTTCAAGGACTTTTTCAGGAATGACAGCCTCTATGCGGTCGCAAATCGCCTCCAAATCTCGCAAAGAAACGGCGGGCTTGCTTTTGAATTCTTCGAGTTTGGCGAAGGTCCAATCATTGTGGATGGGCAACTTGCCGTATTGCTGCCATTTGTACTGGCCGTTTTGCACGTAACCGAGCCGGCCTTTGATCTCAAAATCGGCGAGACACCGATGATAGGCCAGGTAACACTGGAGGTCCGATTGGGTGCGAGCAAAAACCGTGTTGGCGTGTTCGTAATCTTCGTTCCAGACATTTACTTTTAGATAACCATTTTGGCCTCGGGTTGATCCCGACCAAAAAAGGTGGGGAAACGGGCTGGTCAATAATTCCTGGGCCTGCAAGCCGTCTTCCTGGCTTTGCCATTCGTAATGGAGATCGACATCAAAATAAAGAAGGGCCAGGTCGCCGTGGGAGACATAATAAATCTTGTGATGGGCTTCTATGGCTTTTTGGAAGGCCCAAGTATGAAGCGGTCGGAGAACCACTTTCTGGCCGTTTTCACGGTAGGTCGTGCAAGCGCCCTTTTTGCCATGGTTCAGGATGGCGTTGGCGATCTCGATTGATCTTGGAGAATGGCTGGGATCGTCGAAAGCCCACTGGTATTTGGAAAGGAATTGGTTAAATTCTTGCCAAGTTGCCTGGGCCAGGCTGAGAATTTTTGGGGTTGGACCACTATTATATGGTGCTAGTTTCATACACTATATAAGTGTTGCCCCCGCCGATTTTTCTTCGGCGGGGGTGTTTTTTGGTCAATTTGGCGATCAGGTTTGTCCAGGATTCTTTACAATATGGGTCGGACTACCACCGCTATTTGCCTTGTCGAGAAAATGAGAAGACAGACGGGACGATAAAGCGTTGCTCCTTCCTCCGAACCAGGTTTTGCTCCCTCAAGGCTGCATGGTGCTCCTCGCTCACTACGGGCTTCATCTAGTCGAAGCACATCTGTTTTGCCATGTAGCGAAGGCCGAGGAAGGGGAGTACTCTTACTGAAAAGCGTAAATTGGCTTGCTTGAGAAACATGAGTCAAGAATAAAGACAAACTGTCCAACGGCTGCCTCCTTCAGATACGACGCAATCTCTTTGACAGGCACTCCATTGCACCTTTCAGTGCCTTCACCATCATAGAAAATAAGGTGCGGTTCGCCCGTCGCATTGAGATCACCACGCCCACAAAAATAGAAGAGAAACATATCCTCTTCCGAACAGCCGCCAATAAGCTGGCGTATTGCGTATTGGACATTGTGTGTGGTTGCATCAGACCCAATAAGCAGTCGGCACTCAAACCCACCCATTTTCGAGAGTGCATCTGCGATAGAACGGACGTATCCCTCGCTATTGTTAAGCGCTGGAATCGTGGGAGCAGAAAACGTGTTCGTTCCGACGAGTAGTGCAAGTCTTTTCCGATTAAGTCGTTTGAAGTCAATTCCAGATCCGGTCAAGACTACTTCTGAATCGCCAATAACGTCAAGGTGTGGCGCTTGTGTATTCCAGGCATCTGATCTCATTTGGCGTAGTATATATTCATATGCACTGTTGGCAGTGACCATTCCCAGGTTGTCGGCACCCAGCCCTTCCAATGCTTGGAGCAAGAAGTTCGTGAAAAGGCCGCACTGAAGGTCTATTGACTTGTGACTTACTTCAGATACCGACAAGGAGACAAAGAACACTGTGGTGCGCTTACCCAGATGCCGTGGAGGAATCAATGGCCCGTCCGTACTAGCAGCTTTGATCTTGGCGGAATATGCTTTAAATTCAGCCTCTATTATCTGATCTGGTAAGAGCAGTACGCTCGCATACTCGTATGCCAGCGACTTGTATTGATTGAACTGCTGGCCTGCCTTTGAAAGTAGGTCGCCGAGGAACCGCTGGAAGCGATCAACCCGTGCTTCCTGAAGTTTCTCTGCATCAGAAAGGTCAAAGATGCGCAGAATACGTTTAATGGATTCTAGGATTTCCACCTGAGATGGCTCGGCCTTGAGGCAGTCACTCCGCAGCACACGGTGGACAGTCAAATAGACATCTCCCCGAATTTCTCCATATAGTTCGGGATATTCCAGTGGCTCCGGCAGAGTATTGCGTCGATTGAATGTTTGTGTCTCTTCGGCACAATAGCCCAAAAAGTCGTTTAATGATAACAGGCCGTCTTTGTCCCGGTCAGCCTCGTGGATTCGATCCGATAGAGCCGATACCAAGAGATGCGTTAGGTAGCCAGATTTAAGTTCGGGTAATTCTCTCGTGATTGCATTCTTACTACAGGCAGTGATAATTGCGCTAGCTCCTTCTCGTGCTGCCTCAATCAAAGGCTCCGCCATTCCATCTTCGTGCCCTTTCGCAAACACGAGTTCTCCAGCGGCACCGCTTCGACAACAATCCAAAACCATCAACCTGGCTTGGGCACGGGCGTTGGCAAATACGGTTTTGAGTTGCGAGATCGGAAGGGCGGTCGTTACCGGTCGGGTAAGGTCAGTGTCTTCCCAAATCAGAAACAACTGTTGACGGAGAACGTGTCCATGGCCTGAGAAGTAGAAAAAGAGGACATCGCCATATTTTGATCTGCTTGCCAGAGATTCAAACTGAGCAAGGGCATCTTTAGCACTTTTTCCCTTCTCTACGATCTCAACATTGTCGTATCCGGCGGGAGATGTACTGAGTGCCGCCGCCAAACGATCAACGTCGCTATGGACGAATTGCAGAGTATCCAACTTTGCTGATGAAGGCCCATTGCTTCCAGCAAGGAGAGCGAGCCGAGCCATATCACTTTTCCTTCATACTGAACTTGCATCGTCTTGTGCCGTCTGCCAATTGATCTTCCTCCACAACAAGTTCTCGTAGGGGGAAAAGGCGTTTGATGATGACTGTGACGATTGGAACGATCAAAGGGGCGAGGGCTGCGGTAGCTGTGATGATCGTTACTATATCCTTGGTGGCTCCTGTGCCTGCGGCTTGGTGGGAAAGCCGGAGTCTCGGCTCCTTTTTTCGCAGCTCATCTGCGAATTCGAGAGTCTGAGAATCGAATTCGTCCAGGATCTCACGGGTCAGAACAATAGCGGCCTTCACGTCGTCTGCCAATGTCGTCTCCTTGCCATGGGTGTCCGAGGAGCGAAAGGTCCAGTCCTCGCTTTGCCAAGTCTTTGGTAATGATAGCGAATCGGGCGCTGGTTCCCAGCCAATGCTCCGGCACATGTCGCCATCAAGATGGATCAGAGGGCTCCTCGCTGAACTCCTTGAACCGCCTCGTCGTGATCCTCAGGTACTCGGACTTCCGCTCGCCTAAGAGACGAACGCTTTCGCTCAGGTCGTGAGCGTCGCCGAGGACGATCAGACCGAATGGCCCCGGAGCGAGCACGGCCTTCACCTGGGCATCCCGACGGGCCATCAGCTTGACAGGGTCCGCCTTCACCTTGCCGTCCGGCGTCTCCGGCTTACGCAACGCCAAGAATCCAACCCTCCCGTTCTGCCTGCCGGCGTTCTTCCTGCGTCAACGGTGGGTTGAGATAGCGGCCAAAAAACCCTCGCCGGGTCGTCTCCTCCAGCCAATGGGCTACGGCGTAGGCATCCTGCTGGTCCACCGTCCGCTCGATTGCGCCGGTCATTCGGGCGTAGCGGTTGCGGAAAATGGATGGATACACCTCCGCCAGGACTGATTTGCCCTCGGGAACGTCCCAGCCGTCAAACGGCCAAAAGTGAAGCTTGTCCTCGCCCTGCTGGCGGATGTACCGCAGCCAGGGGATACCTGCGTGGGTAGACTTTGCAACCGAGCCTTTTACGTCAAACAGGAAAACACTCTTGGCAGAGGAGGACCACTTCTCGGTCAGGCGGAACTGGTCACTCGTGCCGATTCGAGGATTGTTGGTGCGGAGGGACTGGACCGTCGCATCGGTCCGGTGGGTCGGCCAGTGCTTGCAAAAGTCTTCGAGAAAAACGCTCCACGAGAGTACACCGTACCTGTCGAGGTAACTGACGGGAAAGGAGAACGCATGATCGATGCCGGCAAGGAACGGGCGGCCCATGTGACAAAGACCCACAAGCCACTCCGCAATCTCCTTTCGGTTCCAATAACGGCGCTTCTTGGGTTTCGAGGCCGGGGTTTCCACGGTTTGAGGCTCCTGTCCGCATTCAGCCGTGTACACCTGGAGATGCTTGGTGCGCTTGGTAGGTGTTTGCCTTCCCGAGTAGTCAATGCCAATATACAAGTCGAAGGTCATTGCTCATCCTCCGTCCGATGTTGATTTCACCTGGGCATCATGGGGCTGGCCCAGCAACAAACCACGGCGAATAATCACATCTTGCGGTCGCTAGCCTTCTCCCGAAGAACCTTCAACATCGGGGGAGGACCAGTACATTCAAGCCACTCTTGCTCGGTCATTACGAACTCTCCCCAGGTCCAGTTTACCCGCCCGCTTGCCACCTGTCTGGCAAAAAATGGCAGCCCAGGTAAAACAGCACATGAAGAAAGAGGTCCGTCCTTCGAGGTAGGTTCATGGCCGACGTTTCGTTTACCCTCTTGGTCCTGAAAACTCGCCAAGTCGAGCAGCTTCGGCTATTCTACCAGACCCCCGGCATCGAATTGGCCGAGGAGCAGCACGGGAAGGGGCCAGTTCATTTTGCAGGCCGGGTCGGTGGCGTTGTGATCGAGGTTTATCCACTCCCGGACCATGGCACCCCTGTCGATTCCTTCTGCCGATATTAAATGCCAGGCTAGACCCTGGAGAAACACCTAACCGTGTTTCAGTTTGATATTGTCCCACACAACCACGTCGTTTCCGATCTTGGTAATGGCCCTAACGTCGCCATCCTGTGATATGACAAAGCCTATGCTGCCCATAATGCTATAACAATAGCGAATCATAGACCTGTGGCGTGTACCGAAATCGTTAAAGTCAATCTGTTGTAATGATTTCGCAGTTCCGTATTCATCTTTTGCAAGGAACAGGTTGTTAACCTCTGTATTGAGAGTAATCTCAACGCCGAACCCATTTACATTTAGGCTGGTATCCATTAACACAAGACCATCAACGCAAGACAATGATGAAATGAAACGCACACAACCAGCTATTTCGTCGTCGGTGTCACTTTCTTCGGCACGATAAACAGTTTCATCTAAGTAAGCACGAACTGGTAATTCCTCGGCAGGCCTATCAATATAGTCTGCCGTTATCTCATCTTCCACATTACAACGTGAGATCGAAAGAACAGCATTGGCAACCAACGAAGAAGGCAGTCGTTCATAGCGAATGGGGTATTTAACGCTCAAGTGGCTCAGACGTGCCTCCGGCGTAAGTAGCACTGCCCCTCCATGTCCGTAACGCTGTATTTCAAGAAAAAGACGAGACAAGGCATTGAACCAATTACTACTCAGGCTGCTGTCCCAATGATTTCTTTTTGTGTATGCGTCATCTCCTACAGCTTGCCTCACCTTCTGAATGAACTGTTGAGTCTGGAGAGATAAGGCGACAAAGATTGGGCCAGTATGCAGAACATCATAATACCGATGAATTAGCCTGTTTTGACGCAGAGTTGCAATGAGCCGATAATCAGTGTATACAGACAGATTACCAATACCCGTAATCGTGACAGACAGTTCACCGGGACGCTCTGGGCCGTCACTCCTTTGCCGATTTACAAAGGACTGGTAATGAGTTTCTTGGTCAATCATGCCCCAAATAAACCAATTGCCTTTCTCGTCAGGATAAACGCCTAACGAAGTCGTATCAGGATCGGCTGCCTTTGCCAACTTCACAAGGCTTCCGATTGCCATTGGCAATTTGTCACCAAAGGGAACCCAACTCCATCGGTTGGCAACTCGCCGCTCAGGAGGATGAGGGTCGGGGTGATTGGGATTCAAATAAGTGAGTGTGCAGGAGATGGGCTGTAACTCTTCCGTTCGGAGACTTGCAAAAAACAATGTCTCGAAAAGAGTAATGAGAACGGTTTCGGAAGGGCATGGTTTTCGACGCCGCCTAAAAGTGGTGATTACTTTCTTTGCTAAATCACGACAAGTGGCTGGTTTAGTTGCCATGTGATGTCTCATTTCGCTAGAAAGTGTACATCTTGCCTATGTGTCTTCTGTTCTGCCACGTCAATCAGTTGTCCCGACTTCGCCTTCGGCTCGAAACACTTTATCCATCCAAGAGTGATCGCATCCGGGGTGGCCTGAAGCCGTGGTTGCTCCCCCAGCGTCCTTCCGCAATTGGACCCGATCCAACCTACCTCAAATCACCCGCCCTTGCCAGCCCCATTGGCTCCCAATTAAAATCCCTTTTCAGGCAGATGGAAAAACCAAACGAGGACGTTCCATGACCCCGGAAAATGGCAAGGAACCGCTCTCGGAATTCCGCCGCAAGACGATTTTCCTCGCCCTGGTGGTCGCCCAAGATCCCAAGGTCGCCGTGGTTCCATCCCGAAGGCTGATGATGAAACGCTTTGGAGTCACGGAGAGCGAAATTCGCCAGATTGAACTGGAAGGGATGGCAAAGAGCCTTCCAGGTGGCCGGAGCGACGCTGATCCTATCTGTCAACTGCCGAACTCGATACAATAGCCGGGGTGGATCACGCCCGATTGCTCCGACGGTCGCTTTCGATCCAAAGACCGGGCTGAGTTCCGCCCCTTATGAAGATAGGATATACGGATGAACCGCTACGCCTCTTGGTTGCTGTTTTTCCTCGCAATGACCGTCCTCTGCGGCTGCGGCCAGAAACAACGTCAAAAGAACATCCCTGCTGACAGCTTTTTCCTATCGGTCGAAGATCAACCCGGACCCTCCGTTGTACCGATTGAGCCAGGGCAATCGGAGGTCAAGAAAACGGTGACGCTCGAACGCCCGCCCACGACCAACGGTGAAGTCGTGAAGCCCCTTCAACTTCAAGTCGGTATAGGAGAACAATTCAATAACATGACCGGGATACAGGTGGCGATTGATCCGACCCGCAAGACGTTCATTACCATTAGTGTCGCAACCGTTCAGAAAGTAGGCACCGAGGACAGGTTTGTCAGGTTTGGTGCCGAAATCAGGAATGAATCGAAGCAAGATGCGGGTTTGCCTAAACTCAAGGACGTTTCCATGTTTGGATACAATCCCAATGCTCCTCTCTTGAAAGACCAGAAACTAGCCGATGTCTTAGCGATCAATGTTCAGCCCACCTTGTACAAGGTCGGTAGTTCTGTGGGGCTTGGCAGTGTTTGGCTGGATTCCAAACAACAACCCCTTACGTTGTACGTTCGTTGGGCTGACGACCCCAAAGAATGACCCCGAAAAAGGAAGGTCAAAAGAATCAAAGCGTCTTAGCCTTCGGATTGCCGTGAAGCACCTTTTGGCTCCTGGCCGTAATGATCGTCCGCTTATTGTTCAATGCCGACAGATCAAGCGTTTATCATGCTCGCTCTAGGTTCATTCCCTGGCCTTCCGATAATTGCCGTCCATGATCTCCCTCCCAGCCCCTTCCGAATCGACCAAAATCGGCACAAGAACGCCATGGACGGCGATATTGTGCCGCAGGGAAACGAATTGTTCGTAGGGCAGCGCCGGGAGTTTGAGGACGGGCTTGCAGGTGGGCTTTTTGGATTTCTTGATGGTGCGTATGTTTTCGGACTTCGTGGGCTTTTCTGGTATTCTTTTTTGCACGGGCAGGTCGAGCAGGGTTTTTGGGAGGTGGGAACGATAGCACCCCGGCTTAACCACCGTGCCTGGGCATTCCAATTGCGGATTGAACTATTGCTGCGACAAGAAGCCCAATGCCCCAAACGAGAGTCAAAACCCGAATTCGTTTGACGAGAACCAATGCCCGAAAATCGTCGAGCATCCAATCGGGAGTTGACAAAAGCCAAACCCACACGAGCTTCTGGGAAGCCAGGTAACTACTTTTTTCTTCCGGCGACCACCAAGGGTAAACGCTTGGGCGACCATCTTGCTCCCAGGCAGAACGATGGGATTTATACTCAAGTTGCATCAACTGAATAAAAGTTACGGCGGCTCCAATTGCCGCTGGCACAAAAAGCATCACGATAAACGGAAAGACAAATGGCATTAAACTGCTCTCTTCTTGGACCTTGCTAATGTGGGTTGGCCGCACCAAAAAAGTCTGGTCCGTCATCGCCTCACCCCTTCCCCAAAACCGCATCCAGCGCCCAACACCCTCGCACATGCGGCCCCGGCCCTCTCAAATGGCCCAGGATTTCCTGGTTATCACACCCTGATTTTACCAATTCGTCGGCAAGGAGGGGCAGTTGGTCGAAGGTGCGGCGTTAATGAATTGGCGTTAAGGTCATGCGATTCTACCAACAGTTTATGGAGCGGACGTACTTCCCGGACCTTTTGCTCGACCACGATCCCATGATCTAAAGACCGGGCCTGATTTTCCGAATAAACTGATGAGGGCTGGTCCCGGCTGACTTGTTGGCCCGGCTTGAATGGCTCATGCGGAGTTGCTTGTTGGGAGGCAGAAAATCATGGAAACCGGCGACCTTATTATCCTGATTCTAAATCTTGTCGCTTCCGGCCTTTTTGTGGCGATGGGGATTCCTTGCAGCATGGGATGGGTGCCGCCCAACCCACTTTACGGTTTTCGCACGAGCAACACACTTCAAGACCCCGATGTGTGGTATCCGACGAATCGGGTGGCTGGCTTTTGGGGAATTGCCACGGGAATCGTAGCCGCTGGTGTTTCCATCTCGACCTTTTATGCAGGACTTGGACTTCCGGCATCAGCTTGGATCAATCTTGTGCCCTTTGCCGTTGGCATCGTCGGCACTCTCCTCCACGGCTTCCTCGTAATCCGGCGAGTGAACAGTGGCAAACAGAAAGCTAGGACCGATTGAGTTTCGGGATGAGGTTCTCCGGCACGATCTCGGCAACCTTCGTCAGGGCCACCGTTCCACTGCCAACCGGGTGGCGTGATCGGTGATGGCACGGGCAAGCCGGTCGGCAAGATCAGCGTTATTTCCGTGGAAGGCCAAAAACGACAGCACCGCCCCCAGGAAATCTTCAACGTAAACTGCCTGCGGGAGAAAAGTGAAGCCCTGGATTCGCTGGGCCTTTGTGAATGGCTGGTATCTCAAGATGCTTCAAAACGGACCACGATTACCGTGATGTTATCCTTGCCGCCTTTTTCGTTCGCTTCGGCAACCAACTGCTCACAGACCTTCTTTGGTTCCTGCTGGTTTTCAAGAATAGCGGCGATACGGTCATTGCCAATCATGTCGGTCAGGCCATCGGAACACAACAGGAGAACATCGTCGGGTTCCAGGTCGAGTTTATGCAATTCGACTTGAACCCCCGGTTCATGGCCTCCAAGGACGTTAGTAATTACATTCCGGTACGGGTGACGAGATGCCGCTTGTGGCGACAGGGCACCCCGGCGCACCAACTCTGCAACCATCGTATGGTCCTGCGTCAATTGATGAAGTTCGCCTCTGGAGTAGAGATAGCAACGGCTATCGCCCGCATGGGCCACGAAGAGCCTCCAGTTGATCGCAAATGCCATCGTCAGCGTCGTCCCCATGCCGATCAGTTCCGGGTGCTGCGCAGCCTCCTCGAATATCTTGGCGTCAGCTTGGAGTAAGGCACTCTGAAACTCCTTCATGACGTTTTGTTCTTCGGTAGCTTTGAGGTCAAAAAACCGCTTGAGCGTGTTGAGTAGGAATCCCTCGATGGTCACCACGGTCAGGGCACTGGCAACTTCCCCGGCCTGATGTCCTCCCATGCCGTCTGCGACAAGGAAGATATGTCCCCGGAGGTGGCTGTATTGGGCCTTGGCCTGCGGTATGCTCGTCTGGAGGACGCTCATGGTCCTCGCCAACTCCAAGATGACAAAATGATCCTGGTTGGAAGGCCGGACTCGTCCGGGATCGGTCAGGCCGAAGCTGCGCACGGTAAAGAGATGGGATGGTTTTGCGGGTGCCAGCGGGTCCGCAAGATCGACTGTCGGCTCGGTATTCGGTAGGCTCATGGAATGCCCGTTTCCTGTGGAAAATCGAACAACCGATAATATGTCAGCGACAAGTTTCGCTCCTCATTGTACGGCGAACGACGGCGAGTGTCACATGGCCGTTCACGCCGTCGGGCTCGTTGCCGCAACGTGGCCGCCACGATCAAGACTTCCCCCTCGCCAACCCCTCGATCACTCCCAGGTCCAGATCACCCTTGGCACCCCAGCCCTTCACGCCTTCGGGAATTGAGGGTCGGAACCGCTCGTACAACCCGAATGCTCGGTCAGCCAGTTCCTTGGGGGCCTGGTTGCCGCAAGGCAGTGCAGGTTCTGGGAGCAAGAGCGAAGGCGTTGCGGGATGCTCTCGACAAGGCTCGGTAGCACAGCGAAACGGCGAATGGCACGCCTACAAGAATGTTGTTCGCCGTTCGCCAGTTCGCCTTCCGTTCTGGCATCAAGTTCCACCCACCCCCATAACACGATTCGGGCATTCGCCATTCGTTGCTTCGCCACTATGGACGGCACGAAGGGAGACGGCTACATGGCGTCGGCGGCTTGCGAAGTCTCTTGCCCATACTTGCATTAGGGGATGCATGGGCTAGAATTGTAAGAGCGGTCAAAGCTAGGGACGGACGGAGGCCGACGCACAATGTCCATGAGGTAAGCGCATGAAGACTTGGCGAGCTTTCGTCCTCTACGCATTGTGGGAGTTTTTCGGCATCCCGGCCATCATAGTACTGGGTTGGTTGATAGGAGGGTGGGACCCACGGAACGATCCTTCTTTTTGGGTGGCCTGTCTTTGCCTCTTGTTAGCCAATTTCGCATTTTCTCTCCTGCTTTCCCCCTACCGGAAAGCGTCCCGAGTTTGCGAGGGGCGAACGAGATAGCGTCGGGTCGCTGTTCGCTGTTCGCCGAGTATCACACTTCCCGGCCACGGCTTCGCCCAAGGTAAGTGCTTCATCCTCGTCAAAGCCGAGGCGCTGGGCGACAACGGCTGCCCAAAGGATCAGGACTGGCGCTCGGTTGATTGAGATTTGCCTCGGCATCATGGTCCCTCATCATCGGTCAGCCTGGTGAGGAAACAGCCCGAAGCATCGCCGCCGCTGAATCCCTTGCGAACCGCTTTTGAAGCCTGCGCACCAAGGGGTATCCCAAACGTGCCAGGATTTTCTGCGGGCGGGAGAAAGCAAGGATGTCATACCATACCGCATTGTCACCCTCCTGCCACTCCACCGTGAATCGCTCCTCACCCGACTCGGCATGTTCTGGCAGCGTGCCATAGGCGAAACCATATCGCTTCACCGGCCCCTCATCGTCCACAACGTAAACGATCCGGCAGGCGTTAAGATGCCACAGGCCGAAAAGCTGGGCCATCACCGCCACGACTTCGCCCACCTTGATCGGCGTTTCCAAGGGCAATGCCTCCACCCAGCCCAAGCGAAAATGCTCCCAACGTTCCAGGGCAGCCCGTGCCGTTGCGAAGACCCTTGCTCCCTCGCCGAGGTTGATCCGGGTGCGGTCCACCACGAAACCGGCAGGCGGCACAGCAGCCGTGGCCCCGACTGCCGAGTAGGTGAAGTCGAGCTTGGACTGCGAGGCCAGGAAGTCCCGCAGATTGTCATTTGACGGTTTTCGCAGCCACAGCATCGACTCCCCTCAAACCCGCCAGGACAATGTATTCTATTCTTGAGAAAGGGATGCGCTCATGATTCTCACCGTCACCGTGATCTCCGACGTGATCTGCCCCTGGTGCTTCATTGGCAAGCGGCGACTGGATAAAGCCATTGCCATCCATCAGCACAAGGTCAGGCTCCGCTGGCTCCCCTTCCAACTCAATCCACAGATGCCGCAAGAAGGTATGAGCCGCAGGGAATATCGCATCGAGAAGTTTGGTAGTTGGGAACGCTCGCAGGAACTGGACGCCAAGGTGGCAGCGGTCGGCGAGGCAGAAGGCATTCATTTTACCTTCGACCGGATTGAACGGATACCGAACACGCTCGACGCTCACCGGCTCATCTGGTTGGCCGATAAACAGGGCGTTCACGATGTCCTCACTTCCCTGGTTTACTTTTTTATCCGATGCCATTTGTGCATTGAAATGATTCCAGAAACGCTCCAAAAACACGGAGACGACTACTGGTCTGTTATGATACGTTGGATGGCTTTGGTACACGTCTTCAGATCTTCATTCCTGTCTGGTATTACCCATACATAAAGATCGTCCACATGTACTACGAAGAGAACAAGGTGGGGCACGTCCTTTTTACGGCCCCAACAAGCCCATCCTACAGGTAGCTCCCCTACCCCAAATGATTCCAACTGCTTCTTACACGCATCTCTCCGGTTGACGCCATCTTTCGGCTCGAAGTTGTAAAGAGTATAGTGAAAAAAGCATGTCAGCGCCGACATCTTTAATGGATAGTCAATGAGATCGCTTTTTTCTTTCCCGGTGAGAATGGAAAAGTCGAAAACGAATTCTTCCCTATCCACAAACTTCGCAATGTTTAGGAGTACCTGTTCTAATAGTGGCTCCGAACGTGTTCGCTTTTCGGCGAGAGCTATGCGTTTCTGATATTCCGCTTCAGGATTAAAGGGCTGTTCGATATCTGCCTGTTTGAATTCTTCATTGTTTGGCTGAATGCCATTGTTGGAAAGATGCGACAACTTCAGGTCGATGTCTATTGTTATTTGTTTTCGTAATTCCCGAATTCTCCCCGTTTCAATCATGTAACCGTCCTCGCCCTCCTTATTGGGAGCAGCCGGGATAAGTCCTTTGAGTTCCTCCAGTTTCTGCTGAATTTCGGGATCGAGATTCAGCCGACGAAGCCTTTCCGTCTGATCCTGGAGGTCTTTTCTATGTGTGATTGTTTTGAACCCTTGCATCCCATACCCACGGGGGTCATGACTTAAAAGGATCTTCGCCTGGACGTAAGGATCGTCTTCTTTCTTTTTGGGATTACTAATATCCGGCTCATTCTTTGCAAATAGCTTCAGACCCATCCATATTGTTCCCATGGCGATCCATGCAACGAAAGCCAACACAATTGCCCAGAGGACCACCTGAATAGGTATGGAGGGGTTGATCTTCACGTTCGCCGGTTGGTATGCTACATAAAGGCGAACAAGAAACATGCCGCAGATGACTGCAATTCCTCCGAAAAGGGCGTACTCCCAATGCCCTAAAAAGAATCCAATCGAGATCGCTGCGGCTGCTATCAAGCCGACAACGCCGATTGCGTATTTTAACGCAGGAATCCGCCGGGCCGCCTCAAGCAGCCACTCTGTTGGTGTTTTTGGCGTTGGAAATTGTTGTTCCAGCCACTCTGCTGGAGTTAATGCCTTGATTGGCGTTTGTTTCGATGGGTCAACTGTGTGGGTTTTCCCCGGTATAAGATCGTTTGGGTCCTCTACCTGCTCCTTGTTCGAGTCCTCGTCGTTGCCCCTTCGGAACACCCGCATTATCTCCCTGACGACGTGATCGAGTCCTTTGGCGGTTGAGACACCGAGTTTATCTGCAAGCGGTGGCGAGAAGGCCACTACGTCGCTGCGCTTCACCTTATGCCAGACCGGGAGAATTCGCTTTTCCGACCCGTCCTCTCTGGCGACGAGGCCAACTAGTTCCTTTTGCGGCCACTCCTTATCAAAGAAATTCGGGCTGAGGATCACCAGACCGAAGCGGCTACCGGCGAGTCCTCGGTCAATGGAGCGCCGGAGGCTGTCGCCCACAAGGAGGGTGTAGTCGTCGTACCAGACCTTCAGTCCTTCCTTGATGAACAAGTCGGCTAAAGGTCGGGCTACTTCATCCTTGTCCTCGGATGCATGGCTAATGAACAAATCCCAGGTCATAGGTTTTGAATCAAACATATGTGACACCACTCTAGGCACTTTCTCCCCACCATAAGTTGTTGTCGATTGAAATCGACCTGACTGCTCAATCGTCCATTGAAGTACCCGCTGCCGCACGGCGAAGAGAAAACCTGCGATTGTAGCCCGTGACAGCGAGAAGGCGATTCCATCTCCGGGTTCAAGTGTTATCGAGGTCAACGACCCAGCATCCACGTTGACCTTCACGGCAAACGTATCGCCGTCTCCAGCCAGAAGGGACTCCAACTCTGATATGGAGCCGGTTAGGAATCTGGACTTCAGGCCGGTGGAGTCTTTCCAAAGTATGGGAAGCGTTCGACCACTGGTAGTCAATACGACATACTGCCCTTTCAGGTTCCTGTAATCAGCATCGGCTACGGCTGCCTTGTAGCCATTACATTCTCGATGTATCCACTCGGCAAAATGTGTATCATCGCACCGTAGGGCAACAAGCAAAGCCTTTTGCAACAAGGATGCGACCGGATTACTCTGGTCTGCGCAGTCGTGTTGCAATCCTGCAACAAGGGTTGGCAATTCATCCTGCCCTTCCAATGCTGTGGCACGACGCCGACGAGCAACTTGACGGCCCAATAAAGTCACCCACATTCGGGTGAACGCTCCTTGGAAACCTCTGTTTCCCTCTGCAACTCGGTTATACAGCAGGCTGTCGCCAAGCTGCTTCAGCTGCTCCTCTTTAAGTTGAAGGTCAGAGCAGATCGTTGGCCCGTTGACTGCGCCCTCAACACTGGGAGAGTCGCATTTCGAGTCTAAGTATTGAAGAAGCTGCCATTCGGCATCTTCTAGAATCGGAGTCTCAAAAGCCATGACATCCTACTCCATCTTTTCCGTTATCGCCTCCTGATCCGCATCCAATTCGGCTGCCACAGCATCGCTATGATCCCCTGCGCCCAACAAAGCCTTGAATGTCGCCTCGCCCTCGACAGTGACCGGGGAGCGTTGTTGCAGCATTCAGACCTTATCGGCTGCACCTTGTTTCGAGATTGAGACTTCCGTCTACGACGCCGCACGAGCACCATAGGATCCTGTCGGTTTCTCCCGGAGCCATTTAGCCTCAGTTTACGTCTCACCAGACCTTTTTTATTTATGTGGTCCGATAGGCCCGGACGGCGACTGACGAAAACATTTGTCAAAAAACGCTCCCACATCGTCGGCGGTAGGATTGCCATGCCAGATTGTTTTTCCTGTTCGTACAGTTACAATCCGTACCGATTTGGATGGGTCCCATAAATCCTTCCCCCAAAACACATAGCTATTCCGACCTTCCATGGCAGCCTTATAACTGAAAAAATCCAAATACTCTTTGGCTGATACTTCTTTGTCACCTGTGCCAAGTGGGTTTGGGATAACACCAGATGTATTTTGAAAACCCAAGAAGAATACAAGTTCGACATCACGGCGATTAAAGAAGTCAAGGCCACTGCACAATGCTATCTGACGATTTGATGGCAAACTCTTCATTATAGAGTCTTTGTATTTATATGGAAATACTGCCACCAGTCTCACGTCCCGAGTTTTAGCGGCTGAGATGAGATGGTCGAATTGAGGGATATTGTAATCGCTCAATGGTCCCCCAATGTATAGCCCGATGTACACTTTCGTGCCGTCGAGCAATGCTAAATCGTTTAGGCGTTTTGCAAAAAGAGTTTCAATACTAACTGTTGCTTGCGCATTATTGATTTTATCACCCTTTGCGAGTGGTTGCTCCTTTTGTTTAGACCCATCGTTATTCCGTTGATCGTCGGCTGGCTTTGGGTCGGTAGGGATAAATAGTGTGAAGCCTGCCTTGAGCACTCCCATTCCGAGCAACACAACAAAAGCAATTACGCACGCCCATACGACCACCTGGATCGGTTTGGATGGGTTGAATCTCACTTCCTCCGGTTGGGATGCAGCGTAAAGTCGAACCAGAACCATACCAACGAAAACTGCAATTCCTCCGAAAAGAGCAAACTCCCAATGCCCAAAAACCAATCCGGTTGAGAGGGCTGCGGCTGCGACTAGGCCCACGACGCCGATTGCATATCTAAGTGCAGGAACCTGCCGAGCGGCTTCGAGCAGCCAACCAGTCGCCCCTTTTGGTTCCGGCTGCGGTTTGTCCTCATTCTCGGATTGAACCTTGTCTCCAGGCGTCAGCCCATCTTTCTTCTCGGCATTCGGCCCCGCATCCATTTGAGCCACTATTCCATTTGCTCGGCCATGAGAGATCGCACGACGGTTGAGGTCGGCCACGTGCGAGGTAAGTTCGCTCGGATCGTTTTTCGCAGTCTTCCATCGGACACTTTCGTCGGACTCTACCAGTTCCCAATAAAATGCCATCCGACCGTTGAAGGCCTTGAAAGAGGTTGGCATTAAGCCGTAACTGGGAGAGGGTGCGAACGTAAGGACGGGTTGATGGTCATCGAAAGAGTATCCTGTAGGTAGGATGACTATGAGCATCATCTTGCCGTGATGTGATGTGTCACGCCATCCGAATTCTCCATCCCCTAAATGATCTGGTTCAGCGTTTGGGGTTCGTCGGTGCACCCAATCATCGCTTTTTTCAACAAAGGCTACGCCCCCTCCTACACTTCGAAAGCCACGGGGACATTTCGTTGCATTCCAAGCGACAACCAAGGGTTTGTTCGGATCAAGGGCTGCATCGTAACGATCCACTTTGCAGGTAATCCGCCCTTGATCGTCCTTGAGGTCTACCACTTCTAGTGTGTGAGTTACCATTGCATTGTTTCCAAGAGGCTTTCAACTGTCAAATCCTAGCTTTTGACGTTATACGGTACTGGGCGCACTTGTACATGGGGTTCGTGTTCGCATTGCAGCCTTTCGGCGTAGGCATCCGTTTTGGCATGAGGACTTCCTTGCACACGTCGTCAAAAACCAGGCACGGGGGATGCAAACAGATTCATACCAAGTTTGATGATTCCCATCGCAACCAATAACACGAACGCAACCACGCAGGTCCAGACGACCACTTGGAAAGGCCAAGACGGGTTGAATTTGATAGCCTCCGGTTGTGATGCCGCATAAATACGAACGAGAATCATGCCACCGAAAACTGCGATTCCTCCGAATAGCGCATATTCCCAGTGTCCGAACACAAATCCCGTTGAGATTGCTGCGGCTGCAACGAGGCCCACGACGCCGATTGCGTAATTGAGCGTTGGAATTCGACGGGCGGCTTCAAGGAGCCAACCAGTCGTGTTGGATGGCTTTGAACCAGCAATCAGATCATCCTTTGCTTCGGGCAATCGGCTCTTCGATTGTTTTTCTGTTGGAACCGTTCCCTGCGGTTTATGGGATGGTTCTACCTTTGATGGCATGGTTGAAGCCTGCCCATCACCGGCACGAAATACTCGCATTATCTCCCTGACGACGTGATCGAGTCCTTTGGCGGTTGAGACACCGAGTTTATCGGCCAATGTGGGCGAGAATGCAGCTACTTCTTTGCGGCTAACCTTGTGCCAAACCGGTAGTATTCGCTTTTCCGAACCGTCTTCTCTTGCGACGAGGCCATCCAATTCCTTTTGCGGCCATTCCTTCTCAAAGAAATGAAGACTGATAATCACAAGTCCGAAGCGGCTACCGGCGAGTCCTCGGTCAATGGAGCGGCGGAGGCTGTCGCCAACGGTCAGCGTATAGTCATCGTACCAGACCTTCAACCCTGCCTGGATGAACAAATCAGCCAAGGGCCTAGCTACTTCATCCTTGTCCTCTGATGCATGGCTTATGAACAAATCCCAAGTCGGAGTTTTTGGATCAGGCATATCTTCCAGCGGCGGCGAAATCGCTGGAAGAGCGATATACTTATTCGAGGCTGTGGTACTGTCTGCTATCTGGCGACTGGATGGCACCACCTTTGATGGCGTGGTTGAAACCTGCCCAGCGGCACTAAGTATGTGCATGATTTCATCGGTGACCTGGTCGAGTCCATTTGAGGTGGAAATACCGGGTTTGTCAGCTAACGTAGGCAAGAACTTTAGTACGTCCTTGAGAGTCACGTTATGCCACACTGAAAGGATGCGCTTCTCCGATCCGCACACTCTGGCAACAAGTACATCCCTTTCCTTCTGCTTCCACTCCATGTGGAAAAAAGCCGGGCTGAGAATAACAAGACCGTTGCGGCTGTCGGTGAGTCCTCGCTCGACGCTTCCTGCAAAGCCACCTCCCGTATTTAAAGTAAATCCATCGCTCCAGACTTTTAGCCCGCTTTGGTATAACAAATCAGCCAATGGTCGGACTAGGTCATCCTTGTCGTCAAATGCATGGCTGATGAACAAGTCCCAAGTAACATTTGGTCGATAAAGACTCACTATTGAGTCTTGAGGAGGGGTTACCTGCTCGTTTAGGCTGACCACATCCCGACTGGCAACGGGTATGCGTGGTGTTCCAGATTGTAGTGTTCCAGATTGTGGAGATATATCCCATCGCACTTCGTTGTCCACTGGCCTCAATTCCCAGAACACTGCCAACCGTTCATCGAAACGCTTAAAGCGGCTAGGCGTTGGACCAGAGTCTTTGGACCGGCCAATGTTATCAACATCGTAAAGGAATCCAATAGGGAGGATAGCGATAAGCATCAGCTTCCCGTGCGGGTTGCTGTCAGACCATAGTAATCCTTTGGGTCCCATATCACAATAAGCACCGGATCTCTCCTGCGTCCACGTCTCGCCTCCGTCAACAAATACTACACCCCCGAGAATCCTTTGGAAACCACTAGGACACCTATCTTCGTTCCAGGACACAATAAAAGGCTTGCTTGGTTCAACATTTGTCTGAAAACGGTGCACCGTACAAAAGATTTGGCGGTCAGATGGACGATAGCTAACATCCACGACTTCGATTGTGCGAGTTTCCATTGGTGTTATCTCCTCACTTATTCGGGCTTTTAAGCAAAGTTGGCAGAACCGGATATTTTGCTGGCTCCTTCGCTTGATAACCTTTGGACAACTTGTCGTTATGCCGCCAACATTCACACCTTTCCTACCAAAACCCCATTTCCTTCCCATCAACTCGCACAACGCCCCGGATTTTCTTTATGAGGTCGTCCGATGCGCTCAGGAACGCCGTGAAAACGCAAGCCATCGCAGCGACCGAGCAAATGGCTGTCCGGCGTGACGACCATCTCGACCAGCCTGGGGGTGGTCCAGGATTCTTGGAGAAGGCAGCCCTCTGCATTCCCAAACGCTATCGAGATTCCCCGTTGGTCAAGGACGGGGATCACCATCACCCCTTCACCTTCTCCGCAACCGCCGTGAACATTTCCAGGGCCGTTTGCAAATCATCGGCAATCTCC
>Ga0207152_1061_pt1 | contig 23732 bp, 23 predicted proteins | sample Alteio_BWMinHeat_30_FD_153590 | JGI IMG/M metagenome (GOLD analysis project Ga0207152, IMG submission 153590) | Enriched cells from forest soil in Barre Woods Harvard Forest LTER site, Petersham, Massachusetts, United States -... | ecosystem: Environmental > Terrestrial > Soil > Temperate forest >... | reverse complement strand
CCTTCAAAAGAATTGCCCCAATAACCATTTGTTTTAGATGTGGTATTCGTTTTGCTGTCCGTTTGGGCATTTACATATCCTATCGTAAAGCATTGGGCCAGTAACAGGCTATAGATTGTCAAAGAAAGTCTCATACTTGCAATTTGACGCAAACCTACATGAATTTTAATGATTTGAAAAAATATGGCCATCTGCAATTATTGCAGTTTTAAACACTATGGCATGGGTATTGAAGCTATCTTTATATTTGCTTATAAAATAGCTTAGATACAAATAATTCTGATGTCTGAAATAAAATCTAAAATGAATATGATGCTTTCCCGCCCTGAGCAGGAAATGGAGTTTATGCCAATTGTTCCACTGGGCGAAGACGAAATGGATGAAGAGGAAAAGGGCAGTCTGCCTATGGACATACCCTTGATAGCATTACGTAATACAGTTCTTTTTCCAAATGTGGTATTACCGATCACTGTTACCCGTGATAAATCTGTGAAGGCGATATTGGAAGCCCAGAAGTCGGGTAAATGGATAGGTGTAGTAGCACAGAAAGACAGTAATAATGATGACCCTATGCCTGAAGATATTTACAAAACAGGCACACTGGCAAAGATCGTTAAGGTGATAAAACTGCCCGATGAGAATACTACTGTATTCATCATGGGCCGTATGCGTTTTCATATAGAAGCTTATACACAAGTAGACCCCTATTATACTGCGAAAATTCGTTACCTCGACGACCATTTTCCTAAGAAAGACGCGGAATTTGATGCGCTTATATCAGCGGTAAAAGACCATGCAGAACGAATAGCACAGCAATCGGGCCAGCTACCGCAAGAGACGGGTATTGTGCTGCGCAATATAGAACATCAATCGTTCCTGCTGCATTTTGTTGCATCCAATCTCAATACAAAGCTACCTGATAAGCAGGCGCTGCTGGAAGAGAATGATGTGAAAATACGGGCAGAGCGTTTGTTGCAGTTATTGCAATCTGAACTAAGATTAGTAGAACTGAAGAACGAGATAACTAATAAGACACGTGCAGACATAGACCGCCAGCAACGAGAATACTTTTTGCAGCAACAATTAAAATCCATTCGTGAAGAACTGGGCGGAGAACCTAACGATCGCGAAATAAAGGACTTGCAGAAAAGAGCGGAAAGCGTAAAATGGACAGACACAGCAAAAGAGCTCTTTCAAAAAAATATTGAAAAGCTGGAGCGTATGCATCCCAGCACGCCCGACTATTCGGTGATATACAACCACCTGGACCTGATGCTGGACCTGCCCTGGGGCACTTATACCGAAGATAGTTATGACCTGAAAAAGGCCAAGAAGATACTGGATGATGACCATTATGGTATGGATAAAATCAAGGACCGCATACTCGAATATTTGGCGGTGCTGAAATTAAAAGGTGATATGAAATCACCTATACTTTGCTTCGTAGGCCCTCCGGGTATTGGTAAAACATCGCTGGGTAAAAGTATTGCCAATGCTGTGCATCGTAAATACGTGAGATTGAGTCTTGGTGGTATGCACGATGAAAGTGAATTACGCGGACATCGCAAGACATATATTGGTGCTATGCCCGGACGTATCATTCAATCATTGCGTAAAATAAAATCTGCCAATCCTGTTTTCATACTGGATGAGCTGGATAAAGTAGGAAAAGATTTTCGTGGCGACCCAAGCTCAGCATTGTTAGAAGTGCTCGATCCGGAACAGAATAATTCTTTTTACGATAATTACCTGGAGCTTGAATTTGATCTTTCAAAAGTGCTCTTCATTGCAACGGCAAATAGCCTGAGTGATATACAGCCTGCTCTTCGTGATCGTTTAGAAGTGATACAGCTCAATGGCTATTCTATTGAAGAGAAAACGGAGATCGCTAAGCGTCACCTGATACCCAAGCAAAAAGAATTGCATGGCCTTGCAAAAGTAGCATTGAAATTTCCTGACAAGGTGATCGAGAAGATGATACAGGAATACACGCGCGAATCAGGTGTGCGTGAGCTGGACAGGCACCTGGCAGCAGTAATGCGCTCAGTTGCCAAAGAAGTGGCGATGGATGAAAAAGTGGCAGCGCAGGTAAGCTTCGAGCAGGTGGAACAGGTGCTCGGCAAACCGCGCTACAATAATGATATTTATACCAAAGGTCATCCTGCAGGTGTAGTAGTTGGCCTGGCATGGACCTATGTGGGTGGTGATATTCTTTTCATCGAAACAGGATTGTCAAAAGGTAAAGGTACACTCATACTCACAGGCAACCTGGGTAATGTAATGAAAGAAAGTGCATCAACTGCACTCACCTACCTGAAAACACATGCAGCAGACTTTAAGATACCACCTGAAAGATTTGAGCAGTTTGATATACATATACATGTGCCCGAAGGTGCGGTGCCAAAAGACGGCCCAAGCGCAGGTGTAACTATGCTCACCTCTTTAGCTTCTGCATTTACAGGTCGTTTGGTAAAACCTTATTTGGCTATGACAGGTGAGATCACCTTGCGTGGGCAAGTGCTACCTGTAGGCGGCATCAAGGAAAAAGTGCTTGCTGCCAAGCGTGCCGGTATCAAAGATGTCATTATGTGCGCGCAAAATGAAAAAGATGTAGAAGAGATAAACAAGCAATACATAAAAGGCATGAAGTTTCATTATGTTACTGAAATGAACGAGGTCTTAAAGCTTGCATTGAAATAATATTATGATGGATACGCTAACGAAAAGACGGCAATTGCCGTCTTTTTTGTTTAGGTATAAATAATAGTAACTTTATTGATAAGCAATTGTTTATGCAAAGGTTATTACTCATCCTTACGCTTATTATCTCTTATAGTGCATCAGCGCAAAGGGACACGATTGTAGTTATTGAGCGAGAAGTAAGAGATAATGATAGGTATAGTCCGGATACTTTTTCATATAATGGCAATTTTTTTCGTAGTGCACCTCACCGCATGGATACTGTAATGGTGGTAGACCCTGAAACAGGAAAGATGAAAATTGTACTTGTACCTACTAATGTGTATCCTGTACGGATGAACAACGATACTATTTATAATATTGATGCAGATAGCACCAACGCTGTAAAGAATACTATTAAAGAGATATTCTTATCCATAACGGATGCAATGAAGCCGCAGCTCGAAAAACTAGGTGACGGCGGCTATACATTGAGTGTGGATGCCATAGTAATTGATGATAAAGGCAAATTAGTATATATAGACTATAAAGAAATTAATGCCATGCCATATCCCATACCCCCCGAACTAAAAATTGAAATAGAGAAGAAAATGAAAGAGTTATTTGCTGCACAAAAAGCGTGGCCTATTTACAAAGTAAAAGACAAGCCATCACTTTACCTGGCGCAATATAACCAGAATGTTTACGTCTACAACCACCACATGCGGTTATAATTTTTCGTACCCCTTGACATTATCAGTTTAATAACGTAAGTTTACGTTATGAAGCGAAATAAGCAGTTGCAATCCCTCACCAAAGCTGAAGAAGAAGTGATGCAGATCATCTGGCAACTGGACCGTTGCCTGGTGCGCGATGTAATAGAAAAACTCGGCGACCCTGATATACCGCATAGCACTATCTCATCTGTGGTGCGTATACTCGAAAAGAAGGGCTTTGTGGGGCATAAGGCCTATGGCAAGACCCACGAATATTTTCCGCTCATTACCAAAGAAGCATATGCACAGCAAGGCGTAACAAGCCTGGTAGAAAAATACTTCCAGGGCTCACCCAAAAAGCTTGTCAGCTTCCTGGTGCAGAGCGAGAACCTGAACCTGAAAGAACTGAACGACCTTTTAAAAAGCATTGATAACAGTACTAAAAAGAAATAGTATGCTGCAATACCTGCTCAATCTCACCGCTACATGGCTGCTCAGCCTCGTCATCTTCGATCTTTTTCTTAAGAAGGAGACCTACCACGCCTACAATCGAATCTACCTGCTGTCTACTATGCTTATTGGCATATTGCTGCCCCTATGGTCTTGGAGCCAGGATGGTACTTTGTTTACCACCTCATTAGGTACACCATTAAAAAAAGCTACGGCTATAAGACAAAATATTGAAGTGGCTGCTACGCATTCCTCTGCTATCAGCTTTACACAATACCTGCAATACATCTATCTCGCGGGTGTTATCATCAGTTTGATAGTATTCGTATTCGAAGTTTCTAAAATTATTCTACTCTATCAAATGGGCAATAGGTCAAAAGAAGGTAAATGGACAATAGTAGAAACAGTAAAAGGCCATGCGCCATTCTCAGTATTTCACATCCTATTTGTAGATAGTAAAGAGCAATATACCGATGAGCAGTGGAGCATCATACTAGACCATGAAGAACAACACAGCCGCCTGCTACATTTCGCAGACCAGTTGCTTATACAAATAGCCCGTATTGTATTTTGGTTCCATCCGCTTGTATATATCTATAACAACCGCCTCATGCTGCTGCACGAATACCAGGCAGACAAGATAAGTGGCAGGCAGCCGGCTATCTATGGCAAGTTCCTGGTAGAACAGGCACTTTTACACCCAGCCCCTAAGCTTACCCATTCACTCAATCGTTCACCCATAAAAACTCGTATCGTTATGCTTACCAGAACTTCTTCTTTTTTTGCAAAGACAAAGACTTTGTTGTTCATCCCATTAGTGTTTATATGTGCACTTTGTTTTTCTAAAAACCAATATTCAAATAAGATTGAAAAGCAGGGGAATTTTGCAACCTATAGAGGTAATACATTCGAGTTTTCCGAAGCAAGTCCAAAAGATACAGTTATGATATTAGATCCGGTAACAGGCAAAGAGAGGATGGTTGTAACGGAATTAAGTCCCAAACCCATAAAAATGAATGGCGAAAAAATATACAGCCATAATGATTTGGAAGGAACAAGACCAAGTATGGGTAAACCTGTCAATCAAGAAGCAGGGTTCACTGCGGGTAACATCAAAGAATACCTGGTTAGCAATCTTTCAAAAGAATTGGCAAAATTATCTGATGGTGATTACAACTTTAAGATTGAGAATATAGTTATAGACAAAAACGGCAAGGTCGTTTATTTTGAATATGGAGGAATAAATTTAGGAAACATGATGATTCACGACGGCAGTACAAATAACATCAAACAAGTCTCCTTCTCAAACATTAGCCCGGATCTACAGAAAGAAATTGCAAAAAAGATATACGAACTACTCAACGATGCTCCTGCACATGAACCAGGTTTTATTAATGGTAAAGAGGTGCCTTTTTACATTGTAGAAACAGCCGCATTATGGAACCCCTTCACCATCAAAGACCATAAGGTCATAAAACTTTAATTCTAAGCATCTAAAAATATATTTATGAAAACGATCGCTCTAATATTGCTGCTATCAACAGGCCTTATCACCAATACGGGTAATGCAAATACACATGTCCGTTTTAAAGGCAATGATTTTGAACTGGCAGCAACAACAGATACACAATTAGTACAAGACCCCACTACAGGCAAATGGGAAACCGTGATCTCGAAAAAAGAATCGACCCCTTTAAAAATGAATGGGGTTAAGATTTATACTATGCCATATATGCATCAGCCTAAATTGAAAACAAAAGAAGAATCACTAGGTGATTATATTGAAAAGAATATGAAACAAGACCTGGATAAGCTGATACAGGCAGGTTATAATTTTAAGCTGAATAAGGTAGTGATAGATGAGAATGGAAAAATAGTGTATTATGAATACAGTGGCTTATATAAGGTAGCTGTTTTTAATAACAATATTTCTTTTGATGATGACCAAATAGCGGCATTAAATAAAAAGCTAAGACTATTATTAGATAAGGTGCAATTTGAGCCTGCATATAATGGTACAAGAAAAGTACCTTATTTGATACAGCGGGTAATGGAGTTATTGATCGTTTGATATTGAATTTTTTCAGAACTTCGTGTTCATGGAATTATCAGCTAATGAGCTAAGCATTAAACCAGCTCATCCCCAAACCCTCACCATTCGCCCTGCAACAAAAGCAGATTGCCCGCGTATGATGGAATTGGTGAATGAACTCGCAGTCTTCGAACGTGCACCACAGGAAGTAACCGTAACTATGGAGCATTTTATAGAAAGCGGCTTTGGTGATAACCCTGTATGGTGGGCATGGGTAGCAGAAGCAGATGGGCATATTGTTGGTTTGGCTTTGTACTATATCCGCTATTCTACCTGGAAGGGTCAAAAAATGTACCTGGAAGATATATTAGTAACAGAAGCATGGCGACGCAAAGGTATTGGCACATTGCTGATGGAAGCACTAGTAGAAGACGCAAAGCAAAAAGGCTTTAAAGGCATAACCTGGCAAGTACTCGATTGGAATGAATCTGCAATAAAATTCTACGAACGCTACAATGTAAAAATGGACCCCGAATGGGTCAATGTCTCCCTCGACTTTTAAAAGCCCCTTAAGGGGTTTGGGGTTTAGAATCGTGGGTACTCATCTGCCTTACGCTTATAGCTTGGGCAACGGTAAGTTTTTAGCTGGAAAGATAAGTTGATCATGAACAGCATATACTGATCCTTGGTACTGGAGTTACCACGCTGTTTACCGGCACGGCCCAAAGGATTATCCGGATTTTTTTCTATGGAACGGTCTTGCAAATAATAAGCAGGGTTCGGATTATTAGGGAAGGTCGGGAACTTATCAGCACCCACATAGGTAGTGCTTACATCGTCCAGGTAGTCGGTAAGTGTGAGCCTGTCGGCAATTTCAGCACCTATATTAAAACCCGGTCGCACCCAATACTTTACGCCAAATCCTACCGGGAAACAAATACTATAAGGTTGGTAGCTTCTGTTACCATTGCCTGCATTTTGTCCTTCAGTACCCAATCTACGCAGGTAATACCTGGTCCCGTTCCAGTAAGTATATGGATCATAATAAAACACACCTACACCACCTGTAAGATAGGGCGTGAACCTGCTGCCTGCCTCCCCGGTTAGAAAACGAAAGAAATTAAATTCAGCCTGTGCCGCCAGTTCTGCTATATCACTCTGAAAATTAAGATTGCGTGCCTGGTTAAAGGGATTGTTTGAATATTTATCATCGTATCCTACATGGGTAAAATTGACAACACCTCTTACTGCAATAAATGGATTGAGCTGGTAGCGAATAAAACCACCAAAAGCAGGACGTACGTAATGAAAGCCATAGTTCTCATTCAGGTCTCCAAAATATTCAGAACCGCCAATGCCGATACCATATTCGGTACCGGTAAAAAATTCCTGTGCATCAGCCTTTGATACTGCCAGTGTGGCACAGATGAATAATAATATTTTATATGCTTTTTGCATCCCTTATTGATAACTACAAATGTATCGTTTTATTGCATTGAGAATATTAATTCCTCCTGTCTATCCCCCAGTATAGTTTCTGGCGAATGGTATTCAGAAAATTATGCTCATCAGGCCTTACCAGTGATACGGTGAAGGTTTCTTTTTTTACGGCTAATTGTATAGAATTATGTACCGTTTCTGTACGGGAATCCAATGTGCAGAGAAATTGGTCTGTACGTCCCTCTACTTCAAAAGATATGACATTATCGTCCGGCACTACTATAGAGCGGGTATTCAGGTTATGAGGAGAAACAGGGGTAATAACAAAGCTCGATGTTTGAGGAAATACAACCGGGCCACCACAGCTTAACGAGTATCCTGTAGAGCCGGTAGGGGTAGCTACTATAAGCCCGTCTGCCCAATAGGTATTCAAAAATTCACCATTCAGATAGGTATGTATCTTGATCATGGAGGAAGAATCTTTTCTATGTATGGTAAATTCATTCAGCGCAAAAGGTGCCCCGTCAAACAAAGGTATGCTGGAATCCAGGTGCACCAGGGTGCGCTTCTCTAATGTATAAGACCCTCGTACCAAAGATATGATAGCGCCTTCTACCTCTTCTTCGGGTATGGCTGCCAAAAAGCCAAGTCTTCCCAGGTTAATACCAATAAGCGGTATATTACTATTGCCTACAAAACAAACTGCGTCCAGCATAGTACCATCACCACCTAAGCTAAATAACATATCTGTTTGTGGTGGCAAGTCTTTTTTGGATGTAAATATCTTTGGCTCTTTTTTGAATGTGACATGAGGGGCCAGGTGCTCATAAAAATCCTTATAAAACACCATGTGTAAATTATGGTGCTCCAGCATCTTAATGATATTCTGAAGCACAGCTACATCCTGTCCTTCAAATGTCCTGTTATATAATGCTACTAACATATGCTATTGTTCATTTTTGTTTTCACACCTCCCTCTCCTTCGGAGAGGGTTGGGGAGAGGCCTATTCACTATTCAAATGTAAATATAAACCATTTTGTGCCTTGTGGTTATAAGCAAACTCCAGGCGTATCTTCAGGTCATACAGCGTTACAATATCCACACCTGCCCCTATTGAATACAATAAGCGGTTATCAAGTGTACTGTTGTTACCGGTATAGCTGCTTTTTATATAGCCTGCATCCGCAAATATCTTAGGGTAGATGCGTAATGGTATTGCAGTAAAATACTGCAGTGGTAAAGTATAAGTTCTATTAAATATTTCCTTTTTCAGGTCCAGTCGCAGCAGTCCGTATTGCGACCCGTCAATTACATAATATTCATACCCTCTTACGTAATCGGTCATGGTGCCAAGCCCGCCTGCAAAATAATAAGGTTGTTTTTCGGGTGATTCCAGTCTGCCGCGAAAAATCGCCGAAGCATACCATTTAGGCAATGGGCTACCGAAAACACCTGTTTCTATGTTGATATAGTTTTGTGCACTGAGCCCTTCCAGGCCAATTCTTGATACAACATAGCCAACAAATTTAAAACCATATAAAGGATAGTTCCAATTGTCTACATAGTTCAGGTCAAGGCGGTAGGAGAATTCTATCAGCCTGGCTTTTTTACTCCCATCTTCATAATAATTGGGATTTAATTTCACAACAGTATCGCCTACGCTGTAATCTTTATAGGTGATGGTAAGCAAATGGCGTATGGCATACCCCGGACGATAACTTATATTAATACCGGCTTCTGTTTGCGATAGTATATCACTATTATTCAGGTTAGTTACATACTTCAGTTTGTTAGAGTCGGTTGCATAATAGGTTTGTTTACTCTTAGCCACGCTCACACCAAATCCAAATCCCCATTTCTGATTTTTATCTGCATAAGGTATCTGGTAATTCAATGCGTATTTTCGGGTATAGCCTACCTGTGCAGTTACAGCAAGGTTCTCCAGGTTTCCCCTAAAATTATAATCATAAAGGGTCAGCCCAATATTTGCCCTGCTGAGATCATGATTTTGTTCTACCCACCAGGTATTAAAGTTGCGGTCTGCCAGTTCAAAATTGAATTTGGGAAGTACGTACCAACGCTCATTTACCTTCACATGCCAATCCACTTCTTTTGCAGTCACCCGCTCTATTTCCATATCAATGGTATTGAATAAGGAAAGGTTAATAAGTCTTAATTTATTTTGATTCAGTAGTTTAGGTATGGAATCTACTGTTACCGTATCACCCTCGGCGATGCTCATTTCGCGTACTATCACTGACCTGCGGGTAACAACATTACCGTCAATGATGATATGCCTGATGACAACCTTATCCGACAGTTGTTTTTCAGGTATATATTTTTCCATGGTATCAGCCCTATTATTGATGGCTTCTTTAGCCTGTCCATAAGTACGGGCCGAAAAGATCACAAAGGCTAAAACAAAAAAAAGGATTCGTTTCATTCCTAACGGGCTGCAAGATACCACCTCATATTGGTTGCAGGTGTGTTTTTTCAAAAATAAATGGACTGTACACCTATATTTATTTATTACGTAACTTTAATAAAACAATACTATCCCATGTTGTCACGTATTTCCTGTACCCTACTGGCGGCTTGCATTATTTTATGCATGGCCCTTTCTTGTAAACATGATGATGCCAAGTCTGTAACCCCCATATCTGAATCCAGCGGATATCCTACTGATGTAGCAAATATTATTGTTACACGTTGCGCTATTGCCGGTTGCCACAACCAGGCAAGCTATGGCAATGCAGACAGTCTGCTGCTCGATACCTGGGACCATATGTTTAATGGTGATAATTCGGGTGCTGTAGTGGTACCCTATTGGCCACAATATAGCCCTTTATTATATTTTGTAAATACAGATGCCAGCCTGGGCCCTATATTGTCGCCTACCATGCCTTATGAAGGCAGGGCTCCCTTGCTAAGCAAAGATGAATATACCATGTTGAAAAATTGGATAGCCGCAGGTGCTCCTGATAAAAATGGTAATATCCCTTTTGCATCAGGTGCTGCTACCAGGCAAAAAATATACGCGCTCACAAACGATTATGGCCTGGATCTGCTGGCAGTAATAGATGCGCAAAAAAAAGTGATCATGCGCTATATAAAAGTAGGGGCAGATGATGCCAATCCTGAATTAGGCCATGATCTCGCTGCGTCTTCTGATGGTACTTTCCTTTATGAATCCTTTGTTACAGGGTCGGTGATGCAAAAAGTAGATATGCTCAATGACGCACCATTAGCTACGGCAAACCTCGGAGGCCTCGGCTGGGCATTACTTTGCCTCAAACCTGATAATTCAAGAATTATGGTTTCTAATTGGATAAGTGGTGGTTCAGTTGTTTCTGTAAATACGGCCGGAATGACTGTTGACCCTGCAAATACTTATAACGGGCTGCAATACCCTCATGGTATAAGATCAAACCCAACTTTTGATACATTCTTTGTAACTGCGAGTAATGGGAATTGTATTTATAGATGTTTTGATCCTTTAATAAGTCATCCTACGCTGATTAGCCTTAATGGTCATACAGCTACAGATGCCCCTACCAACCCTGCCGAAAATCTTGGGCCGCATGCCATTTGGATGGCGCCTGATTATTCAAAATATTTTGTTACCTGTCAAAATTCAAATGAAGTACGTGTCATGGATGGCCATGCTGATACCCTAATTGCTGTAATACCGGTGGGTACTTATCCGCAGGAAATAGAATCTTCTACATCACCTGCTACGCCCTATTTATTTGTTACTTGCCGCCAGGATTATAGTGCAGCTACACCCAATGGCAATATTGGCTCTCTCTATGTTATCAATTACCAGACCATGAAGGTGATAAAAGTTATCAATGGCGATTTTCGCGAGCCGCATGGGGTTACTGTAGACAACCAAAACAACCTGGTGTATGTACTGAGCTTAAATATAGATGGCCCTCCGCAACACCACGCAGTAAAGAATTACAGGGATGGCTGGTATAGCATCATAGATGTAAAAACATTAGCTCCTTACAATACGAAAAGATATGAACTGCAGGCTAATCCCTACGAATGTGCTGCAAGGTTTTAATAAGCTATTTTAGGCTTTTATATCATTTTTAGGTTTTGACTTTTTACTTTTGACTTTATGTTAACCGTTTCCTTACATGGTATTCGCCTGCGCGAACCTTATGGTTTATATCCTGAAGAGCAGGTAGTGCAAAATGAATTTGAAATAGATGTAGATATCTCTATGCCGGATACTCACCCCTGGCCCTTTGTAGACTATGTATTGATCAATACTGTAGTAAGGAGTGTATTCAGCCAGCCCGCACAGCTGTTAGAAAATTTTGTTTATAATATTCATACTGCACTAAAGCTAAACCTGCCTGCTGCTGAAAAAATAAAAGTAGCCGTGCGCAAGCTGCACCCACCAATGGAAGGCGACGTGAAGTTTGCCCAAGTTTGCTACGAAGCATAAGAACAAAAAAACAGCCTGCTATAAAATAGCAGGCTGTTTTTATATTACCTCCCTCTCCTTCAGGAGAGGGCTGGGGTGAGGTTTTTTATTAGTTCAATAACTTCTCCAGCGCGTTATCATAAGCATCTTTCCATTCGCTTATATAGCCCCAGTTGTGATCGTCGATAGTTATTTGTTGTGTGGCATTTATGGTGCCTAATTTCATAAAAGGTGTGCCTTTTAGTTCTGCTTCAAACATAGCATGCAAGTGCGGGTTCACACTTACTACAACGCGGCTCTGGCCCTCGCCAAACAGGAAAGCATCTTTGCGTATATGCTTGTCCGTATCAATATGAAATCCTAAACCATTTACCATAGCGCTTTCTACCAGGCAGGCAAATAACCCGCCTTCAGAAATATCATGTGCCGAAATTATCAACTCTTCATTGATCAGCCTTGCAATTGTTTGTTGCACCTGGTATTCTTCCTCCATGTCAAAATGCGGTGCAGGGCTATGTGTCACACCGCAAATATGATGCAGGTATTCAGAGCAGTTCATATCGTCAGTCATCTTACCTACCACATATACCAGGTCGCCGGGCTTTTTAAAGTCAAGCGTCATTTTCTGGTCCATCGTATCCAGCACACCTACCATACCTATGGTTGGCGTAGGGTACACAGGCCCATCTTCGCTTTGATTGTAGAAGCTCACATTACCACCTGTTACTGGTGTGCCTAATTTATCGCAGGCTGTGGTCATTCCTTTTATAGCATGTACAAACTGGTAATACACTTCAGGATTATACGGATTGCCAAAATTCAGACAATTGGTAATAGCTACCGGCGTACCACCGCTGCACACAATATTTCTTGCAGCTTCGCTCACCGCTATCATAGCGCCTTTATAAGGGTCGGCAAATACGTATCGGCTGTTACAATCGGTTGTTACTGCCAATGCTTTTTTAGCGCCATGTATGCGCACCACTGCCGCATCGCTTGGCCCATTGGTGTGGGTGTTGCCCGTACCAACCATGCTGTCATACTGCTCATACACCCAATGTTTGGATGCTATGTTGGGTAATTGTATCAACTCGTAGCCAATCGCCCTTATATCAGCAGGTATGGCTATATCGGCTTGTTTGAATTTATTTATTTCAGCAAAATATTTTGGCTCAGCATATTCACGGGTATATACCGGTGCGCCACCGCCCAGCACCATGCTCTCAGCAGGTACATCTGCCACAAGTTCTTCGTTCATATAGAACTTCAGGTTCTTGTCTTTGGTCACCTCACCTATCTGCACACAGTGTATATCCCATTTGTCAAATACTTTTTGCACATCAGCCTCTTGTCCTTTCTTCACAACTATCAGCATGCGCTCCTGGCTTTCGCTCAGCAGCATTTCCCATGCTTTCATATTGTTTTGGCGTGTGGGCACTTTGTCCAGGTGTATGATCATGCCATGCTCACCTTTGGCGCTCATCTCACTGGTACTGCAGGTAATCCCCGCTGCTCCCATATCCTGCATGCCAATCAGCGCGCCTGTTTGTATTACTTCAAGACAAGCCTCTAATAATTTCTTTTCTTCAAACGGATCACCCACCTGCACCGATGGTAATTGCTCTGCGCTATCTTCAGTAATGTTGGCCGATGCAAACGAAGCACCACCAATGCCATCTTTACCGGTAGAGGCACCCACAATAAATACAGGATTACCTGCGCCGTGCGATGTGGCAGACACTGTTTCTCCCACTTTCACTATACCCACACTCATGGCATTCACCAGCGGGTTGGTCTGGTAGCAATTTTCAAAATATATTTCACCTGCTACTGTAGGTACACCAAAGCAATTACCATAATGCCCTATTCCCTTCACCACACCTTTCAGCAGCCATTTTGTTTTGGGGTTATCCATTTCGCCAAAGCGCAATGAATTGAGCGAGGCTATCGGCATAGCGCCCATCGTAAATATATCACGGTGTATACCGCCCACACCCGTTGCCGCACCTTGGAAGGGCTCAATGGCAGAAGGGTGGTTATGAGATTCTATTTTAAACACGCAGCCCAGGCCATCACCAATATCTACCAGTCCTGCGTTTTCTTCACCTGCTTTTACCAGTAGTCTTTCTCCATCGCGCGGCAGCGTTTTCAGCCATTTTATAGAGTTCTTATAGCTGCAATGCTCACTCCACATTACGGAGTACATAGCTACTTCATTAAAATTGGGCGTGCGGCCCAGTACCTTCTTTATTTCTTCAAATTCTTCTTCTTTCAGTCCAAGCTGTGTTGCCTGTTCGAGTGTTGCCTGCATGATATGCTAAAAAAATTTATTGGTGGGCGAAATCAAGCCACAAAATTAGGGCTTTTATCTAAGAATGTCTATACCACATATGGCAATAAAAACAGAATTATTGTTTGACTTTTAGTAAAATCAGTTCTTTAAATAATCAATGTTGTATCACTATTTTCTGCACAGTATTAACACTCTGTGTAATAAGATCAATAAAATACACGCCATTTGGCAAATGTGAAACATTCAATATACACTTGCCTTCGCTATTGGTTTGTAGTATTGATTCATAAACTTTTTGTCCTGTAACATTAGTTAGACTAATGTTTATTGGTGCATTCACTGATACATATTGCAACTGGATAATACCATTACTCGGGTTTGGAACTATAAGATTTTTTGTGGTAGGAAATGTTTGAATACTTGTTGTATTAGGTTTGATCGATGTTGAATTTTTACTGAAATTGATGTTGTTTATTATGGTTTCTGCAGAAGAAACTGTAATGGAATTCCATGCAGTTGTGGTATACCCAAGTGTTTCAGGATACACACTATAGGTGCCCATAGGAATATTTGAAAAGTTATAGACTCCCGATGTATTAGTATATGTACTGGAGACCATATGCCTGGAACTATTCAGTAAATAAATAAGCTGGCCTGATACCGGATCGCCAACGGCTGTTGCTTTTCCGGCTCCAGTGCGCACATCTCCTGCTATAAATCCTGGCCCCGTTGTTGTAGTACCATATCGCTGGTAAATATCGGCCCCACTGACTGATGAGGTGCCGACTGTAACATAATTTGCTGCACTCCATAATACACTGGAATCGAGATAAGTGGGTACCCAACCTATACCTCCACTTGTGTATATCATTGATGCTACTTTTATTAGATAATTTCCAGGTGGCACATAAGAAAATGAGTAAGGCATCGTGGATGTTCCTGGAAACGTTGCTACCGCGCCTGTAGAATCTATTGCTGCAATAATATGAGTTACTGTATCATAGGTAATTAGCCATAATAGAAGTGTATCAGTTGTAAGCGGGCCTATACTGCTGTCTCTTATTATATTGCCAGATAAAGAAATGCCAGGCACACAAGTTACAATTGTAGACGTACTATCCATACACCCACCTGTTGACGTAACAATTAACGTCACCCTATAGTTTCCGGGGAAGCTATACGTATTTACTGGATTAGCAGTAGTACTTACATTACCATCTCCAAAATCCCATTGATAGGAAACTGCCCCTGTAAATCCGGCTGCAGTGCTTACAAAAGTGATCGTATTAACAGATAAGTAAGTATAGCTGAAGCCTATAGTGCAAGCATTGCTCTGGTAGGTTAAGAGAACCGCAAAAAGAAATGGGATGATTTTATTCATATTGATTTGGCTTATTAATTCCTAATTAACGGCTAACAAATGTTAATATTGTGCAAAAATAGAATATAGCAAAAAAATGCCGCACTTAGTGCGGCAAATAAAGTGAGGGGGGAATAGTGATAAGGCTCCGGGGCCGGTCATACATAGTAGGTATGATATAGGTTACATCTATACAAGACGGTCTTTTGAGTAAAAAGGTTGAAAAATTTTAATATTTTTTAAAATCTAAATTGTAATATGGGTATTTAGTAACTTTATATAACTAAATCCATAACTATGCATTTACTCACTATCATATTATCTGGCGGAAGTGGTAATGGTAGCAATTGGCTTCCATTATTGCTCCCTTTCGCATTGCTGCTCATCATTATCAAGACAGGACAATGGCTGAATAAATGGATACATAATTATGTGATCCCACGGTTCTTTACCAAAAAACAAAAACACATTATCGAAGAGCATACTGAAGAAGTGCCATTTAGTTTTGTATAATTGTATTCAATGATAACGATCTTCCTCGCAGCTTGGTTAGGTTATGCCATACCCCTTGTCGCCTTTATCGCCCTGGTAATAGGTGGTTATTTTTTGGGCAGATGGATATTCAAAATATTCCTGCCAAAATTCTTTCATGAAGGTGAGCGAAAATGGGAAGAGCCTGAATAAAATTTGGTTTAAATAACCGGGTGCAATTCAGGCATGAACGCTACAAAAAGCAAAGCTGAGCAGTAACATAACAGCACCAACAAGCAGTACATATCCTGCGGATTTGAGCATCGACTTTTCGAAGATAGCTGCGAGCAGCATGATGAAGCCCGCTATCAGTGCTAGTATCGCTATGACAAATAATACCAAACCTATCGATGACATGCTTATCGTTTTATAATTTAATTAATAACGAACCGTTTCATATTGTTGCTTCAATACATTCAGGTGTTGTTCTTTTTCGTCGCGGTAAAAAAGGTTCATTGTTTCGAAAGGTATGATCCGCCCATCTTTACTTACTATATGCACGCACGATTTTTTGATGGCTCGCACATCAAAATCATAAGCGTCAATAAAACGCATGATAATGATACGGAATAGATTTTCATAGCTCAATCCGGGCGCGTATATCTCCGGCAGGCAACACATTAACTGGTGCATACTTTCAGATACCCTGTCTACAGATATGCCGGTGCTGAATATTTTTATTAAATGTTCGTGCAGTTCTGTATCCTGTTCATATACAATGGTGTTCCTCGAATTATCCAGCAGATAAGCAGGGTCTATCATATTGGTAAGCGGTATTACCTTGCCATTTATTTTCAGTGCATAGGCCATAGCAAGCGCATCAGGGTTGCAGGGCACAGGTATAATATCGTTGGGCTTGAAAATATCGGTTTGGGTAAGGATGTCATTCCTTACTTCAGTAAGTGTCATCCTGTTCTTATCCGGATTATGCTCAAATCTACCTGCTATCTGCACAGGCTGGAACGTGACACCACGCACGCATTTTTGCTTCAGGGCGTATTCTATTATTTTGCCCGTTTCATCATCGTTCAAACCTTTTTGTACGGTAACTACAAGCGTAGTTGATAGGTTGAGTTCATTTAATTTTTCTATTGCTTTGTAGCGTACATCGGTCAGGTCTTTACCCCTGAGCGTTTGTAACACTTCTGGCCTGAAAGAGTCGAACTGTAAATACAATTCAAAATCGGGCATATAGGTAGCCAGCCTTTCTGCAAAGCCCGGATCGTTCGCTATTCGTATGCCATTGGTATTTACCATCAGGTGCTTGATGGGTTTCTTCTTAGCTATATCCAGTATCTCGAAGAATTGCGGATGAATGGTTGGTTCACCCCCGCTTAGCTGCACTACATCAGGTTGTCCTTCGTTGGCTACAATGATGTCCAGCATTTTTTCTACTTCTTCTACAGTACGGTGCCTGCCATAGTGTGGCGATGACATAGCATAGCAGGTAGGGCAGCTCAGGTTGCAGCGGTCTGTTATTTCTACCAGTGTCAGGCAGCTATGCTGTTCGTGGTCAGTGCAAAGCCCGCAATCATAAGGGCAGCCATAATGCACTTTTGTATTGAACTGCAGCGGTGTTTCAGATGCTTTATTATAATTGCGTATCCTTTTGTAGTATTCAATATCTGTTGCAATGATGGTTCTGTGAAAGCCGTGCTCGGGGCAGGTTTTCAGCATATATACATTGCCGTCTTCAAATACAATTTTGGCTTCTATCCGTTTCAGGCATTCTGGGCAAAGGCTGATGGTATAATCGTAATAAACGTATTTTCTAACGGGCATATGCTTTGGCTTGTAGTATTAATAAACGGGGCTTTAATAAATATCGTATGTAATATAGTAAACCTAAGATACAGGTAATTTGTATAGTGCCCAGTCCGAAAAAATATCGCCAGCCGGGTTTTATAAAGTCTAACAAGAGTCGAAATACCAAATAGCTAACAAGAAACATTTTAAACAAGGCGCCTTGTTCCAATATGTATTTTTTTTGTACCTGCTTTAGTGCTATCCATAAAAGGATAAGGAATAATATCTCGTATAGGGTCACGGGGTGGCGCATGATACCATCACCCAGGTTCATGCCCCAGGGCAGGTTGGTAGGGAATCCATAGGTTTCTTCATAGATGCCTGCGGTAAAACAACCAATGCGGCCTATGATCATACCAAGTATAAGGGGGTAGGTGAAGAGGTCGCCGCTGTTATGTTTTTCTTTTATCAATTTTTTCATGGTCTCCACACCTGCCAGTCCGCCCAGCAATCCGCCTACAAGAGTTTTGTTGCCCCAGAAATAAGACCATGTCAGGTGATGTGGGTACCATTCCGGCACTATCTCCAGTGTGCCGATTATTCTTGCGCCCAGCACGGCACCCAGTGTGGCTCCTATAATGATCCAAACCCTGTTCATCGTAGGTATGTTGTCACCCTGTTTTTTTCTGATCAGCAGGTAATACCTAAAGGCTACGAAAATACCTATAGCTTCAAACAGGCCATGCAGCAGCACTGTTTCTGCACCGATATGTATGCTATAGGGAAATTTCATTTGCTCATCTTATAGACCATGTTTCTAAAGCAGGGTAGGTAGTATAGCCTATAATGCCATGTCCTTTGGCTATAAATATAGTATCTATACCACCCTGCATAGCAAATGCAGTGTCTGTAGTATATATTTTTTGAAGGGTGTCGTACAAAATGCCTGAAAAAGTATATCCAAAATAGCTTTTAGACCTCGAATAAGACAGGCCGGTTAATCCGGTATCAGATATGTTTGAGGCGGGAAAGCCCTGGCTTTTTAAACGCACTATTATTTCTTTGTTAAGAGTGTCGTTGGATAGATAACTGATGTAAATTTCCCTGCCGGCTATCTGTGTCATAGTGCTGCAAACAGCAGGCTTTGAACTAAAGCCGGTGGAATAAGTATTGGTATAGCTTTCTGACTTCGTTACGCTGTCTGCAACGATCGTGTCAAGACCACCCGATGGACTTTTAAAAACAACCGTTTGCCCCTGTGTATACGGAAACCACTTGAAAAATTGGGCATTACTAAAAGCCGGGCAATCCACTTTTTTAGTGCACATATCTTTACAGCTATAGAGATGTATTAGCAGCAGGAATACAAAAATGCTGAGTATGATTTTCTTCGTGATCATAGGTGTATTTATTAGGGCAAGTCTAATTTACAAATAAATTTTGAAACCCATGCTTGGGTAGTCTCTCAGTATGTCGCACTGGTAACAAATCTCATGATTTGCAAAACAATTATCTTTCCTCTGATCTCCTTTTCTGGGACGCCGAAGTAAGTAAAATCTTACCCTTCCCGCAATTTTTTTATCTTTTCTAATTCTATTACGTCCACCTGGTCCTTTGGCCGGTTAATAGCTTTTTATTTTCTATTAATTGATTGATGTGCAGGAAATGTATTTTTATCGTGATACTTGTGAGTTATTTTCGCTTTTTTAAAGAGTGCATTCAACCGGAGCATTTGGGTAAATAGCCTGAATTTTTCCATGTCGGGCCGGTATATATCTTGTAGCAGGCGTTCCTTTTCTGTTAATACAGTAACTGTAGTATTTTTTGCCGGTTGCTCAGTGTTTTTAGGTAGCTCAGGAATCTTGATTCGTTTTACTGTAAGTTAAATAAAATTGGTTAATCTTATTGTTGAGATATTGCGCAGGCTATAGTATTAGGTGAATAAAATATTTGTAACTTGTAACATAACGTGTTACATTTGTATAATGATTGCAAGCATCAGCCACAAAGGACTAAAATTGCTTTGGACTAAAAATGATGCAACCAAACTGCCCCAACTGCAGGTTAATAAAATAAGAAACATATTAATATTGTTGGACGGAGCTATGAAAGCAGAAGACATGAATTTTCCTGGATCGGGTCTGCACCCATTAAAGGGAGAATTAAAAGGATTCTGGTCAGCGACCGTTACCGGCAACTACCGGATTATTTTCAGGTTCATTAACGGTGATGCACACCTCGTTGATTACCTGGATTATAATTAAAGCAAAAACGATGCTTAAAAGAGCAATGCCACCGGTGCACCCGGGCAAAATACTAAAGGAAATGTATCTGGAACCCATGGGTATCGGTGTTACAATGCTTGCTGCAAGCCTTAATGTAGCAAGAAGGACTATCTCGCTTATTATCAATGGGCACTCAGGCATCAGCCCCGAAATGGCATTGCGCTTATCTAAGGCTTTTGACACGACACCCGAGCTATGGCTGAATATACAGCGCAGTTATGATCTCTGGTATGCCGAAAAGAAAGTGGTGCTGAAAAATATACAAAGATTAAAGGCTGCTTAGTGATAAACAATACCGAACTGGGGGCTTGCCAACATTTTCAATTCAAGTCCCGGAATTCAGATTATTTTTTCTATCACAAATTTGTTGCCATTCAGGTCAAATGAATATCCTGCCTTTTTGCCCAACAATTTTGAACCGATAGGTGATGCGGCCGATATGCCGAAAAAGCTGGTGCCGTCTACTGCCATTTTCCCTGCGCCTATAGCAATGTAAAAATTTCCGTTATTGGTATATACAACAGACCCCGGCAGCGCTGCTGTTCCGGTTTGTGTGGGTGTGATATGGTCAAGCGTAGCCCTTAGTGTACCTAATTCGTTCAGCCGCGCCAGGTTCAGGTTTATTTCCTGCTGCATTACTTCGCGGCCGGTTTCGTATTTGTCACCTGCGCTACTTTTCGTTTCGTTGTTCGCCGCATCCTGGGCCTCAGCGATCCCTTTTTTGATCTCGGCCTCTCGCTTGCAGACGAAGTCAATACAAAGCCGGTATAATTCTTCTTTTAACACTGCCTTTTAGTATTCCGGATGAAATTATGGAATTAATTTGTGTTCTTCACCAACAAGAACAATGATCCCAATACTTGTCCTTGTTTCGAGCGAGGTGATGGTTGGTTGGTTATCCCTTATTTATTATCTCTATTGCTTTGTCCAGCAATTCATCCTTTCCATCTATAATGCCTTGAATTGTTGGTTTAACAACTATGTCAATTTTTACTCCTTTTCTCTGGCTTTCTGTGCCATCAGGATAGAGAATGCCAATGCCTGATATCATTGTCTTTATGCCTCCAGGCAATGTTATTTCCGATACATTACCATCTGCACCTGCAGTTGTGCTGCCTATCACAGTTACATTAGGTGCTGTGCAAAGGGCCATAGTTTGGTATTCGGCACTGCTTTGGGTCTGGGTATTTACTATGATCACTATTTTCCCTTTATAATAAGAACTATTAGGTGTCCCGTTTTCCAGCGGTTCAGAATATGTAAACATACCCGGATTAGTTACGTCACCATGTGTAAATATTACAAAAGGGCTTGCCTTAGGTTTTAACCATTCAGCATACGTAAATGTCATAAATGTAGTAGGGTAGCAACGCATATCTATTATTAAACCCTTTGTATCGTTTAGGGTCTTTTTTACATCATTGAAATCATTGTCTTTTAATCTGGCAGGATACAAATAGCCAATATTATTGTTTATTATTTTGTATTTGTTGTTAGTAATGCTTGCTTTGTATTTAGTAAAATAATTATCATCATTTACACGGTTAATTACAATATCAAAAGGTTTGTTGTTTCTTATTATTTGCAACCTCGCTTCAAGGTTGTTGCTTCTAAGCATAACACTTGTATAATTTGAAAGGTTTCTTAGCCGTGTTTCATAATTAGAGCCGGTGATTAAGGGTAAATGTTTTTTTACAAGATCGCTCACCTGCTCGTCATCTATCTTTTTAATAATATCTCCTTTCTGTAAAAGTCCTTTACCGTTTTTATCATCGTCAAAAAAATCTGTTACTACCAGTTTGTCTTCGATAAAATCAGCAACAATAGGCATAGTTAGTTTACCTATGTATTTTCTTAGTGCAGACGCGCCGCCCCATATACTTGCATGCGTATCATGAATGCTTCCTATCAGTTTCAGGCAGGCAATATCATACGCGAGTGTATCTTTTGCATTTGCAAATTCAGGTATGAATTCTGCTAATGCTTTATTCCAGTCCTCGCCTATTAAATGCCTGTTTGGATAAAAATATTGTATCATGTTCCAATAGCGATATAGCGCAAGCAAGCGTATTCCGGCGTCTGGATATTGTTCTGCATCATAAGGTAACTCATGTCTAAAATCCGGATTGCCCACGTTGGGTTTCATATCTATATAGTAGCTTTTCGTTTTCTCATTCCTGTTGTGCTGTATGTATTCAAGTTTGCTTATTAATGAAGCGTGTAGGTTATTTGTATTTAAGAGGTAGCCATAATCGGGCATCAGCTTCACCTTATCATTCTTTTTTATTTCATCACAGTTCTTACATAATTCCGGTTTCCCAAATTCATCCACCCATTTTTCAATAGCTGTATATGCTTCGCTCTCGTTTTTTGCATCAAGCACTTTTGGTAATACCCTGAATAGTTCTGCATCCATATTATAGTCGCCGTTCGCTACTGCCGGATGATAATATTTAATAAAGCCCCACACCATGCCCAGGTTTGTTAATTCCTGTATTTTTTCTTTATCTAGGCTTATTGTTTTAATACCCGATCCATCTTTATTTACCGGATACAGATCAGCTTTTGTAAGTTCCATTTGCTTGATAGGAGCAACAGTTATATCTTTCCCATCAATAGTTATGCTTAGATTGTCCATCCACATTTTTCCTTGCCCAATTATCAATCCACCTACTGTTATTTTCTCTGCTTTTTCATCATCATACTGCAACTCAATTGTATATTCCTTCCAATCAGTTGTTCCAGTAATGGGCCGAGTCATCATATTATCGAATGCGATAGGTTTACTGTCACCGTCAATTCGCATCCATAATCCAACTCCTTTACCGCTAACATTCTCTGTTTTTATATATCCTTTCAGTACTATTTGTTTTCCTTTAAAAGTTTGTTTTATAGAGTAGCTAGTTGCTGTCCAATCTTTATCATTCTTAGTCCAGTCTATTAGCAAAGAATATTTGCCATTTTGTTTTACCAGCGAATCAACTTTAAAAGCAATTGCTGAACTATCCTGTACATACTCTGTGCTAGTTATATTACCAAGACCCCAACCTGTTGGTAAGTGAGTATTGTTACCGAGTTGCTCAAAATCAAGATTGTATTTTTTTTGAGCCTGTGTTTTACAAGAACTGAACATAGCAATTACTACAATTGGAAGCAAGATCTTATACATATAGAAGAGATTGGCTATTGAAGATAGTAATATGATGTCTTTCTTGTATGTTAAAATTTATAAACCCGATGTTCCAGATGTTCTGCAAGGCATCTGGAATACATAATAAAAACCCGGTCTGCGAACGGTATTTATTGTAATAAAGTTAAATGTTTTATTCACAGTGTTATTAATATCCCCGTTGTTCCAGGTCTTCCGCAGGGCGACCTGGAACTTATAAATAAGCACTTGGCAAGTCTTTTTTTGGACTTGCCAAGTGTCTGTTGGGTTGAACATTTTCCACCCCCCTAAAGGTCCGCGTTTGTAACGAGGATGAACCGGAATAGCGTTTGCAATGCGTTTACCCAAACAATTCCCCCCATTCCTTAATTCCATAAATTCCAGTTCAGACACCCTCACTCGCGCAAACCTTCCTCAGACAACCAATTATAAACCTTTACTTATCCCCCATAGATAAAACCACTTGGAAACCCCTTGTTAACGATTGTATCTTTACGCCTGTTCAGGCAAAATCCTGAACGTTATTTTATGGACCCTATATATCAACGGCTAAATTGCCGTTTTCTTCAAAATATTAAACCCCCCTTACCTC
>Ga0207152_1060_pt1 | contig 23898 bp, 25 predicted proteins | sample Alteio_BWMinHeat_30_FD_153590 | JGI IMG/M metagenome (GOLD analysis project Ga0207152, IMG submission 153590) | Enriched cells from forest soil in Barre Woods Harvard Forest LTER site, Petersham, Massachusetts, United States -... | ecosystem: Environmental > Terrestrial > Soil > Temperate forest >... | reverse complement strand
CAATCCGGGCGATCCGCGCGTGAAGACCAAGCTCTTTTGGGCTGCGGACCCGGAGACTTCCACGCTGGCGCCGGTGGTTGTCGAGCTGCCGCTTTCGAATGATCCGGTACTTCGGTCAAAGCAAGTATTGAATGTGCTTCTGGCAGGGCCGGTGGATGCGGAGTTGCGCACGCTGCCCCCGGATGCGGTGCTGCTGGCGTTTTATTTGTTGCCGGATGGCACGGGGATTGCGGATTTTTCTGAAGCGCTGGCGACGTCGATTCCTTCGGGGATCGCGAGCGAACAGCTGGCGGTGGATTCCATTACGCGCACGCTGGAAGCCAATGTGCCAAAAGTGCAACGATTGAAAATCTTGATTCATGGGCAGGAAGTGGAAACGCTGGCGGGGCATCTCGATTTGACAGGCGCGTTCGCGGTGAATACAAAGACGGGCCAGCAAGTGGCGTCGCCTGCGGCAAGTCCGCCGAGCTCGGTGCCAGCAGCGTTGACACAGGAGAAGACCCCCGGCAAACTGGCGCAGCCCGAGCAGAAACCGAAATAAGTTCGACGGCAGATAAAGATGACAGCAGGAGGAAAAGTGAGAGCCGACGGGCGGACCGCGGATCAGATGCGGCCCTTGAAGATTACGCCGGATTTTATTTCCACGGCGGAGGGCAGCGTGCTGATCGAGCTGGGGAGCACGCGGGTGATCTGCACGGCGACGGTTGATGACGGTGTGCCGAGTTTTCTGAAGGGCAGCGGCAAGGGATGGGTGACCGGCGAATACGGAATGCTGCCGCGGGCTACGGAAGAGCGCACGCCGCGCGAAGCGGCCAAGGGCAAGCAATCCGGACGCACGCAGGAGATTCAAAGATTGATCGGGCGCTCGCTGCGCGCGGTGACGGATCAGGAGGCGCTGGGCGACCGCACGGTGTGGCTGGATTGTGACGTGATTCAGGCGGATGGCGGGACGAGGACAGCGTCGATCACCGGGGCGTTTGTGGCGATGGCGCTGGCGTTCGAACGGCTGGTGGCGGCGGGAATTTTGAAGCGCTCGCCGCTGATTGACACGGTCGCTGCAACCAGCGTGGGGATTGTGGACGATCGCGCGCTGCTGGACCTGGCCTATGAAGAAGATGTGCGCGCCGAAGTGGATATGAATGTGGTGATGACGGGTAGCGGACATTTTGTGGAAGTGCAAGCCACGGCAGAAGGACGCGCGTTCTCCGGCGGCGAGATGCAGGACCTGCTGGCGCTGGCGGCCGCGGGAATCCGCCGGTTGACGGAAGAGCAGCGGGCGATTCTGCCGGCAAAGTTCAGTGCGCGCGCCCGTTAAGCTGTTTCTCGCTTCGTCAAATCCGGGAAAACTTGCGGAGTTTCGCGTGCTTGCAGCGGCGGCAGCTTCATCGATGCCGGTTGAACTGGAATTGCTGGCGAACTTCGGCGAGCTACCGCCCTTTGACGAGAATGCCCCCACATTTGCAGAAAATGCGGCGGGCAAGGCGCTGCACTACTCGCGAATTCAGGAAGGCTTCGTGTTTGCTGACGACTCGGGACTGGTTGTGCCGGCATTGGGCGGCGCGCCGGGAGTTCATTCGGCAAGATATGCGGGACCGGGAGCGGCAAATTCGCAACGTATCGAAAAACTTCTAGCAGAGATGCGAGACAAGAGTGGGCGCGAGCGAGCCGCCTATTTCGTGTGCGCGATTGCGCTAGCAAAGCGGGGCCGGGCCATCGCGGTGGTGACCGACCGCGTCGATGGGGAGATTTTGCATGCGCCGCGGGGTGCGGGAGGATTCGGCTATGACCCGATCTTCTACTTCCCTGCCCTGAAGAAAACTTTCGCGGAACTCTCCGCGGAAGAGAAAAATCAGCACAGCCATCGCGGGAAGGCCTTCCGGCGGCTGCTGGCCGCCCTTTCCTCCATGCTATAGTCTTGGCTCTCATGGCGACCAAATCGAAGAAAAAAGCGTCTGCGCGAAAAAAGGGGGGTGCTGCAAAATCGAGACCGGTAAAGTCGCGGAAAAAGTCATCAACGGCTAAGAGAGCTAACGCAGCCGGGACTGATCCAAAGCGAGTCGCGTCGATCCTCGCGAGACTCGATGAGGCGTACCCGAATGCGACCTGCGAGCTGAAACACGAAAATCCGTTTCAATTGCTCATTTCCACGATTCTTTCGGCGCAGTGCACGGACGTGCGCGTGAATCAGGTTGCGGAAACGCTTTACAAAAAATACCCGGATGCCAAGGCGTTTGCGTATGCCACGCCGGGCGAGTTGGAGATGGAAATCCGGCCGACGGGGTTTTTTTCGTAATAAGACGAAGTCGATAATGGGTGCGAGCAAGGCGATACTCGAAAAGTTTGGCGGGCAAGTGCCGCGCACGATGGAAGAGATTCTAACTCTGCCGGGGGTCGCACGGAAGACAGGAAACGTGGTGCTCGGGACAGCCTATGGAATAGCCAGCGGCGTGGTTGTGGATACGCATGTGCTGCGGCTTACGAACCGCCTGGATTTAACACGCGAGGAAGATCCGAAGAAGGTCGAGCAGAATTTGATGAAAATAATTCCGCAGGAAAAGTGGATCCAGTTTTCCCATCAATTGATATGGCACGGGCGACGGGTGTGCCATGCTCGCAAACCGAAATGCATCGAGTGCAACCTGGAATCGCTGTGCTACGCCAAGGACAAAACGGTTTGACGGCTCGTCCCTGTTTTTGCGCGGCTCTTATGCCCGCTGCAAACCATTTGGAACGAGCGGCAAGTTGTTGAGGCGGACGCCGGTGGCGTCGAAGATAGCGTTGCCGATGGCCGGCGCCACAGTCATGATGGGCGTTTCGCCGGCGCCGGCAGAGGGAATATCTCTGCGATCGATCAAGATGGCCTCGATTTCCGGGACGTCCCGGAATCGCGGCACGCGATAGCTTGCGAAATGCGGATTCTTGATGCGGCCGTTTTCGAATTCGATGGCTTCGAAGAGCGCGCCGCCTAAGCCCTGGATCATTGCGCCAACAACCTGATTGTGCAGGCCGTCAGGGTTGACGATGGCGCCGCATTCGAACGCTTCGAACAATCGCACGACGCGCACCGCACCCGAAGCGCGATCGACGGCCACTTCAGCGCAAGTGGCAACGTAGCTGCCTTTCTCGGACCCTACGGCGAGACCAAACCCTTGTCCTTCTTGTGATTTTTTGCGCGGCCAGCCGAAAGATCTTGCCGCTGCTTCGAGCACGGCGCGTATTCGCGGATCGGCAAGATTCTTCAAACGAAGATCGAGCGAGTCCATTTGCGCCGTGCGGGCCAGCGCGTCCATATGCGTTTCGCGAGCGAAATGATTTGCCGTCGCCGCAAGCCCGCGATAGGAGCCGCTCCTGAGGATTTGCGGAACAGAATGAAATTCGATGTGCTGATTCGAAACGACGTAGGGTGTTTCGATTCCTGAGGACCCGGAATTGTAGTTGTGAAATTCCCAGGCGGTGAGCGTGCCATCCGCGCCGATGCCGCTTTTGATTTCGATGACGCCCGCAGGCCGGAAATATGCCCAAGTGAACTCTTCCTCGCGCGTCCACACCACTTTCACGGGGCGCCCGGCAGCCCGAGACAGCCGCGCAGCTTCGAGTGCCGCATCGCTGGTGTGCTTGCCTCCGTAGGCGGAGCCGGTGTCCGGCACGATCACGCGAACACTGTTTTCCGGAATGTGAAATTGTGCGGCGAGCTCGTCACGGTTGGCAAACGGCCGCTGTGTACCGGTCCACACGGTCAGCTCTCCATCCGCCCATTTGGCAACCGCTGCACGCGGCTCGAGCGGAGCATGCGCGATAAACGCAACAGTGTAGGTGGCGTCCAAACGATGCGCGGCCTTCGCGAGTCCATCTTCCACGGAGCCTTTCTGACTGCGACGGCGATCGTCGGAATTGGCCGAAGCCTTTTCTTTCAGATACGCGAAGAGTTCCTTGTTCGAGATTTGCGGCACTTCCTTCCATTGCGCGTGAATGGAATTGAGAGCGCTTTGGGCTTGATGCTCGCTGGGAGCAGCGACGCCGACGAAATCTCCATCGCGAACAACGAACACGCCGGGGATGGCTTTCGTGGCACTGTCATCGTAAGAACTCAGTGTCGCGCCGAACGAGGGCGGACGGAGGATTTTGCCGTAAAGCAAGCCGGCGGGACGTAGATCGGGCGTGTACTGATGTTTGCCAGTAACAAATGACCGGCCGTCTACTTTGGGGAGGGCCTTTCCCGCTATGGTCCATTCCACAGGGGGTGTGACGGGATCTTCCGCCGGAAGGTTTTGTGCAAGCGTTTTTCCCCGCGCGAGATCGTCATAACGCAGCGAGCGGCCCGAAGCGGGATCGCTCACCTTGGCACCGGCAGCGACTAATCCTTCCGGCGCGACATTCCATTCCTTTGCAGCAACTCCAATCAGCAGATCGCGAGCCGCAGAGGCGACACGCCGGAATTGCGGAGTCATTGTCGGCGTTGTGCGGCTGCCAAACGTACCGGCGTCGAACGGCGTCAATGCCGTGTCCGCCGTCACCATGCGCACGTTTTCAAAGGGCACGTGCAGCTCATCTGCGATGGTTTGTGCAAGGGAGGTGCGGATGTTCTGGCCGATTTCAGCCTTCCCTGTAAATCCAGTCACAATGCCGTCTTCGCCGACGTGCAGCCACGAAGTGATTTCTTTAGGAAGCTCTTCGTTGTGGAATGATCGCGGCCCCGGAGCGGTTTCCTGAATCGCCACAGAATCTTTCGCAACGGCAAACACCGCAATGCCTGCGCCAAGCAGTTTGAAAAAATCGCGGCGAGCCAAATCGAAGTGATGGATGGGACCGGCACGAAATTCGTAGCGCTCGGGCTCCACTTGGAAAGCTTGTGTGCGCTCATTCATGGCCGGCGCTCCTGCATCATGCGGGCCGCCCGGCGAACGGCATCGAGGACGCGCGGATGCGTGCCGCAGCGGCAGATATTGCCCTGCAGGGATTGAACGATCTCCGTATCGCTGGGCTTAGCGTTTCCCTCGAGGAGGCCCACACTGCTCATGATCATTCCCGAGGTGCAGTAGGCGCATTGGAAGGCACCAGCGTCAAGAAAAGCCTGTTGTACAGGATGCAGGCCACCGTCTTTATCAAGACCTTCGATCGTGATGATCAACTTTCCGACGGCGGCACTCACAGGAATCGTGCACGAACGCCGCGGCGCTCCGCCGATGAGGACCGTGCAGGCCCCGCACTGCCCTTCCCCGCAACCGTACTTGCTGCCGGTCAGGCCGAGCTCATCGCGGAGGACGGAAAGGAGCGGCGTGTCAGCGGGATAGTTAACTGGATGTCGCTTGCCGTTGACATCAAGTTCGATCGACTTGGCCATGGTCTCTCCTGCTTTCCCCGCTAAACCTTCTGCCGCTCAATGTGATCGAGTGAAATGTGGTGGCCGATTGGAGCCGGGCGGAGCGATTGGACTGCAAACCGGCGCCGGTCCTAATCTTACTCCTGCGGAGTCTTAGTTCGCATCATGGTGGCAATGACCGCTCGCATTGGAAGCTCCGGAGGAAGAATCGGATTCTGTGCATGATGAGGTGGCAGCACGACCGGTAAGTACTCTAGAATGAAGGAAGCACTGCATGTCGGGGCGTAGCGCAGCCTGGTAGCGCGCCTGCCTTGGGCGCAGGAGGCCTCCGGTTCAAATCCGGACGCCCCGACCAAATTTTTCAAATACTTAGCCGAGCGATGCATTAGTTTATCCGAGCCTCTGTGCCCATTTTTGTGCCCACTGCTTGTTCGCTGGCGGCATCCATTAAACCGTTGATGCGGAAAGTCTCCAGCTTCGCGGCGGCCAACCGCTCCTGCTCCGCTGCTTGTTCGATAGCGGCCAACCGCTCTAGTTCTGCTGCTTGTTCACTAGCGGCTACGATTAAGCCGTTGACGCGGAATGTCTCCAGCTTGGCAGCGGCCAACCGCTTCTGTTCTGCTGCCGGATGAACGTATCGCATAGTCATAGTTATCGAGGTGTGTCCCAGCATTGCGCTCAGCGTCGGGAGATCGACCCCTGCCGCAACCGCTCGCGTTGCAAATGTGTGGCGCAGGTCGTACAACACGAAATGCTGCTTGATGGCAGCGCGACGGATTGCCGCATTGTGTGCCTTCCGCACGGAGGCAATGGGGCGATCCGTGTGTTTCTTAGATGGGAATACATAACTTCCCTTCGCAGTCTTAGCTCGTCGTTTCAGCGCTGTCCATACTGCTTCAGTCATGGTGACGGTCCGGCGCGCGGCCTTGGTCTTGCCAAACGGGTTGAAGATGGTGCGCGCGGCAAAGTCGATGTTCTCAACGCGAATCCGAAACACTTCCTCTGGTCGCAGCCCGGTGTCTAGAATGGTCTGCGCGATGTCTCGCAAGGGCTGGCTGGCTTTTGAAAGATAGGTCAGCTCCTCCTGGAAGCTAACGACCCGAATGCGACCCGCGGACTCTGGCAAATAGGCAACGCCACGGACCGGGTTGGAGACGCCAAAACCGCACTTCTCGGCTCGTCCAAACATCAATTTCAGTGTCGTGAGTGAACGATTGACCGTTGCTCCGGTGACCTTGCTGCCATCGTCGGCATTGCGACGATCTTCTTTTATGCGGTCGGATTTGTAGTTCTCGACGGCGGCTTGGTCGATCTCATCCAGCCAATGGCCTTTGAAAAAACGCTTCAACGTGTCGCAGTTTGTAGTGTGCAGCGCTGTCGTCTTTGGCCTGTGGTGCTGCTTGGACCAAGCCAAGAACACCTTCACGTATTCTTCAAACTTTGGTGCGATCTTTTTCTGTGACAGGCCAGCACGCCGGTCGAGTAGATCCGCCTTGTGCTTCGCCTCAGCTCGCAGCGCAGCGGTTCTATTTGTGAACTTCGTAGGTTTTCGAATCGAGCGTCCCTGAAATTGGAATTTGTACCACCAGAGATTCCCGCGTTTATATACCGCCATTAGCTCTACCTCCGTTCCGTTGTTGCGCCAACATCAACCGACACTATGCGCTCTTCAAGCCAGTGGTCAAGATCAGATTGACGATATCGCACGCAGTTGCGGCTCACTTTGACGAAAGAAATGCCCCGGCGCTGACTTCGCCACTGCGCCAATGTTTCGATGGAGAGACCCGTAATCTGGGCGACCTCACTGGGAGTGAGCAGTGGAACGCCGCTGGATATCGACTCGGCTGTTTTTTGATGAGGCGTCATGATAGGCGTTAGGAATCAATGTTTTAAATCTATTTTCTCTGGAATTTCGTGTTGTACGTGGTGATCGTTTTTGTCGAGTTGCTCTTTAGCTTTCGCGACAGTATGGCGCGCATAGTAAATCGGATCGTCTTTGTCTTCCACGCGATAGTCGGCGATGCGCCGGATGACTACTTCGGGGTCGTCGCCACGCGCGAGAGCGCGCTTCGCATAGGCCCAATCGTGCTCGGATTGGCTTTTGTGGTCACTGGGGACCGTCCATGAGCGTTCTTGGTCGTCGTTTAGATGTCGGGGTGTTTCTGGTGAATCTTCATGAATAGTGAAATCGCGGAGCGTGTACACCGCGTCGCTTTCCTGGCGCGCTTGGACGATGAATTCCTCGGGAAGCTTCCGATTGGCGAAACCCGGCACACGAAGCACACGCGTCGAGTCCGTCGCTGCCATATCACCGCCGAATTGATTGGCGAGGCTGTGCAGCAAAGATTCCGCTTCGTCCTGACTGAATCCGCTAACTTTCCATACGACCTGGTGCTTGCCGGGCGAGGTGTCGAGGACAAAGTTTGGCGCTGGCACTGAAGGCGAATTTCTAATTGCTTCGAGAGCTACGTCACCCTTTCTGTCGAGGTCGAGATAGACGTGGCGGATATCCTTTATGCTTCCCTTCGTCCGGCTGTGAGCGCCGTCTTTGATGGGATTCATTCCCATGAATACGTCGGAACCGCTGGCATTCTGATTGGCGAGCCAAGTTTGAAAGTCGGGGGTGGCTATCGTCTCCGCCCTGGCGATTCGTTGCACGGTGTGACCTGTCGAGCGATTCCGCACGAGAACCGCGGCGTTGTCTCCGGGCTCGAAAAGGCCCCGAACATACTCCGAAGCGGTGAGAGATCGCGGCGTGAATACGCTGTCGGCGCTCATGGGTGATCCTGCTTGGCCAGGAACACTGAGCCGTAGTCGAATAAGTCCGTGTCCGGGTCATATCCGTTGATGAAGAGAACTTCCGAGATGTATCTCCGACCGGGCCGCCGCTCGACTTGGACGACGACATTCAACGAATCAGCGATGTTCGTCTTAACGGCGCGGTAGGGTAAGTCGATTCCGCTCTGCAGAACACAACTCGTGAAACGTGCCAGGCCCTGTTGCGCCGAGTTCGCATGAATGGTCGATAGCGTGCCAGAGTGTCCCGTATTCAGAAGTTGCAGCAAGTCAAATGCTTCCCCGCCGCGAATTTCGCCGAGAACGATGCGATCCGGGCGGTGGCGGAGGGCTGCCTTCAACAGATCTCGGATAGCGACAGCGGGAAAGCCGTTCTGTTCGCGGCGAGCCTCGAATCGAACGAGGTTTTCCTGCGCGAGGTGAATCTCGGCAGTGTCCTCGATCACAAGCACCCGCTCGTCCTGGGGAATGAATTTTCCGAGGATCGATAAAAGTGTGGTTTTACCAGTCCCGGTTCCGCCGCTGATGAGGATGTTCTTACGTGCGAGGACGTAGTCTTCGAGGTGGTTCGCGAGGGCACGGTCGAGAGTGCCAGCCCGAATCAGATCCTCCATCTCGAAGTGGCGGGTGTTGAACTTGCGGATCGTGAGCGTGACGCCGCCGAGACTGCACGGCGGGATGATTGCAGCGACGCGGCTGCCATCGGGCAAGCGCGAGTCGAGAATGGGCTTCGATTCGGAGATGTCGTCACCAAGACGCCGGGCGATATTCTTTACGGCGACCATGAGGGATTTTTCGCCGATGGATACGCCCGGCACCTGTTGCAGGAAGCCCGCCTTCTCGATGAACACGCGGTCGGGACCGTTGACCATCACCTCGCTGATGGAGTCATCCAGAATGAGGTGCTCGATGGGCTTCAAGAACGGCAGGATCATTTCAAATCCGTTCATTAGAGTTTTCCTTTGGCGAGTTGCACAAAGTACGAATCGTTCGGGTCGTTGTAGTAGGGCTTCAGGTAGCAAAACATCGGCGGGCAGGGGTTGATTCCGTCGTAGGCAATGATGACGGACTGGGCGTTATGCAACTCCATGAACGTCTTCATGTCGAAGCGGTAGTCGCTCTGCGTGTTGTAACTCTTCGAAGCAACGATGTTGGCTTTGTGCGAGAGGGCCTTACCGGTTAGCCAACTGACTTTCGTATCGTGCCCGCTTTCCGACAGGCTATAACTGACTTTGAGCTGGTCTTCGCGCCCGCAGAGATCGCTCGCCGTCCTCGCGGAGAAATCATCCGACAACGAGAGGAAAATCTTGGTGCGGAAGGTTTGGAGAAGTGTGCGCCAGCTTTCGCCGGGCAGCGCGGATCGCAGCGAGCTGATGCTCTGGGTGGCGACGATTGGGATGCACTTCGGCTGGCGCGAGAGGCTGAAGAATTTCTCGTCGCCGGTCGGGTCGCTTTCGCCCACGGTTGCGAAGTGCTGGTATTCATCGCAAAGGAAGAGAACCTGCCTGAAATATTTGTCGGGGTGCGCCTCGATTTTCGGAACGCGATTGAGCACGGCGCGCTCAAAATCGAGCTTCATCATCACGCCCAGAGCCTTCGCGAGTCCGGCGTTCATTCCGATGGGGAAATTCAGGGCACAGACAGCCCCGTGCTCGATAAGCCAGCCAAACGAAGGCAGGGGCGTACCGAACTGATTGTCCGCGTTCTTCTGGGGGTCGTAGCACTCCTTCTTCGGGCAGAATACTTTTTTCACCTTCGGGCTGTCATCGAAGAGCGAAAGGAAGACCGAAACACCCTCGACAATAGACGTGCGCAGCTTCGGCTCGATCCTTCGCCAGTCATCATTAAACCAGCGCTTCACGGCCTCCAATTGCGCTAGTTTTTCTGCATTTGCCTGGGCCGGGTCCAGGACCGTGCGAGCCTCGGATTGAATGCCTCGCATCCTTAATATGTCCCGCAGCTCCGGGGTAGCGGGTGCGAGGAAGCGGTCTTCCTTCTCATCGTGCACGAAGCCGAGGCCCGCGAGGTCTGCGGTGCGCTCGCCATAGACCTTCGGCGTGACGGCGACGTAGTGGCGTCCGAGAATGATCTCCTCGGCCTCCGCGATCCGTTCTTCGAGCAGCGGCGGAGAGATCGCGCACTGGTATACATCGAAGAAGGTGACGTAGTCATAGGCGACCTTATGAAGGAGGATGATGAACTTGACGAGGTTGGTGTAAGCCTGCTGCCAGAAGGGTTCCTTGCCTCGGCCAAATAGATTGTTCAAAAGCGAAGCGATGTTGTACGCGAGGGCATAGGCGTCCAGGTCGTTGTGAAGAGGGTTGTAGCGGTATTCGGAATCGAGGCTGATTTCGATGTAATCCTCTGCCCGCTGGTGACGGTCGAGGATGTCTTTTGCCTTCTGGCAAAAATCGCCTTTCACCTCAAGGATCAGCCCGCCGATGCGCTTGTCTTTGTCGGCGGCTTTGTAGGCCAGAATCTGCTCCGCGAACGGCAGCATGCAGCAGGAAGTTTTGCCACTCCCAATCGCGCCCAAGATGGCGATTCCCGTGAACAAACCACGCTCGGGAATGGTGAGCCAAGAGGGAGCCTTGGCGGGTACGGGCTTGCGCGGGTTGTGCACTTCGCCGACGACAAGAAAGAGGTCGTCTCTCTTACTGGGATCGGGATACTTGGGAAGGCGACCTGGCGATATGGTGCGGCGCGCTTTCAAAGTGAAGATGTAGAGGCCGGAAAGCGCCGTCGAGCACACGAGGTACGGCGTGGTGAATAGGAGCGCGTAGTAGAGGTATTTGAAGCTCAAGAAAGCGTGCGGAGCGCGCGAGGCAATGACTCGAAGGAAGATTTGCTCATCGGGGAAAGGGTGCGTGTAAAACAGGAACGCTCCTGTGGCCATCGCGAGGATGGCCGAGATGAAGGCGCGCGATTCCAGCGTTCTTTGCATTAGGCCCTCCCTGGCGCTTCGGTGGGTTGGGCTTTGTCGGGGCCGAGCTGTGCCGTGCGGCGCGTCTCGCGCCACTTGCGATAATCCTGGTCCCGCCAGAGCACTTTCTTCAGGACGGCATTGATGACGTGGTCGGCGTTGCTCTCGATGAACCGGGCATAGTCTTCGAGCAGTTCGTTGACGGGCTCTTCGAGTCTTACTTCCCGAGTCATGATCCCTGGTGCTTTCTTAACGAGCGGCATACTGTTCCTCCTCTGGTGATGTGTGTTTCTTCCGAACTCCCTTTCACCGTGGAAAAAACGGCCGGCACGATTCACCGTGCCGCAGGGCGGGAGCGACCCCATGAACTTTTTGGGCGGCTGAAAGCCGAAAAAGTGGGGTCGCTCCCGCCCGATTTGACGTTTTTTCCACGGTGACTTTCGCTTTCCCCGATTTCATATTTCTCCGGTTTCAAAGGACTTCGAATCTGTTGCGGGTGAAGAAGTGGCAATTTGAAAAAGTGCAGAGCGTAATTCTTACCTTCTTCACTCGGTATTCACTGAATCCGCGACAGGCCCAATGCGTTGCAGCAGAAACGTACCGAAGCCAACGCTGCGCTTCCTGTCGTTCGTTCCAACCTCCTGCCGGATGCCGATTTCGCTGACGCGACCGTTTTTCCATCCACGATACAGCCCTTCGAATCTTTCCCCGGTAAACCGCGCGCGCGCATGGTTCCGAAAAATAAGATCGGCATCCGTGACCGCACCGTACTGTTTTTCGTCCCAAGCTTTGCGCACGCGGAAGTAGTGAAGCAGATCGCTGGCGATGTCCGATTCGAGTGGAATCTTCACGAGGGAAGAAAAGATTTCCGTAGCCTTCCCGAAGTGCGAATCGGTACGGGATACATAGACTAGCCGAAACTCCGAAAGCTGTTGGAAAAGCGGGAGATAGCTCTCCAGATGGCGGACAAAATCCGTGAATGCCGCTGCACCTTCATGGATGTAGGTAAACGTCACCACAGGCGAGGGAGGAATGAAGAACATCGGGAACTTATCCACGAAATGCCGGACGGAAGTGCTGGAGGTCTTCCTACCTAAGTAGAGTCTGGCCGGAAGATAGTGCTTCTCGATGTTCAAAGCGCCGCAAAAAAAGCGAATTTTTTCTGGCTCTGTTTCAAGGTACTGATAGCCCTCATTCAGGAGAACGAAATCAAGCATTCCGATGCGTCGCTGGATGTATTCGATTTCGTGTTCCCGGCGATTGCGGATGTTCTCGCGTTCGATCTGGCGATAGAGGCGGCGGGAGAAGAGGTGGTAGACCGTTCCGCTCTTCGGAAAGCATTCGGTTCGCGCGTGTTTCCTGGCGTGAAGTTTGCTCCAGAACGTGGTCGTGCGCTTGCCCCAATGGGCAGAAGTGAAGGCGAGGAATTGACGCGCCACAAAGTAGCCGGAATGCGTCGCCACAATGTAGAGAAAGCGGGCTTCTGCTTCCGTGTAGCCGAGGGCTTTAAGAGCTTCGAGATGCGCCGGTGCGATGTTCATAGCGTGAAGATTCCTGCGGTGATTTCGCGTTCGTCAAGAACGCGGCGCAAACGCGATACGTCTTCCGAACGTCCATAGAGCGAGAAACCTGCGGCGGCCTTCTGCGCCATAGCGCGCGGCCTGTAGTCACGCGTGGCCAATTCGAGGTCCGCGCGACGCAGTTCGAGTTCCGGGGTCTCGTACTCGACGCGCAGATCGGGTACGGGAATCTTTCCGTTCACAACCTGGAGGTGGTGCTTTTCGGCGACTTGGCTCTTACGGTCCAGGTCGTCTTTTTCCGGCCCTAGCAGGGCCAGATCGCGATTCAGATTCCGTTTGAGTTCAAAGTCGAGGAGCACGCGGACCGGCCTGCCTCCGCTGCGCTCGATGCGTGCGGCCTCTTTCTGATAGAGCCGGTAGAGATCTGCGTCGTGTTTGACTTCGCGCGGCTTCACCAAGCCGTGGTAGATCGGCTGATCGTCTGGGAGTTGGTTCGTCTTCGTGAGAAGGCGGTGTCCAGCCTTGGTGAGCGTCGCAACTCGGAGTGTCTTCCTCCGTGAGATTTCAACGGTCTTATCTCTGACCAGAGATTGCCGTGCGAGGTCGCGAATATCCTTCTCCATCTGTTCGCGATTCCCTCCGTAGGCATGCTTTGCGAGGTCCGAAACTTCAATCACGCGGAACTTGCCGATTTCCTTCAGGGAGTGCATCTCGGAATTGCGGAGGAGATACGCGCGGTCCCGGACGTAATACGCGCGTGGGGAAGCACTCCGTTCGTCGCGGGTGGAATGCTGGTCGCGAGCTTCAGCGCTATCGCCACGGTCAGGGGCCTCCAGCGTGGAATTCCTACCGTCTCGTGTATCGGGACGTGCTGCTCTATGCTGACGGACGGAGCGGCGCGTGGACGAGTCGCGGGTGTCCAGCGTGTCTTGTGGATCGTGGGAAAAGGCGTCGCGCGACACTAGTTGAAATCCTCCTCGTTCACGGGAACGGGCATATCCGCGTGGCTGACGTTGAACTGCTTGTCGAGGTGTGAGAGTTTGCGCCCGGTATTCTTGAGGAAGAAGCGACGGCTGATGGCGAGCGCAGCGCCAAACAGGTTTATAAAGAGGACCGCGAGGAAGATCAGAATCGTGGTTCCGTAGGCGTGGTACAGGACCGCCTTGTAGCGGGCCATAAACTTTAACTGGTCGAGCAACCAAAATCCGTAGACAAGCAAGATGGCGATGGTGAAGAGCAGTGAGTTGGCAATCATCGTGAATTCCACAGTGTCTTTGAGGGTTTTCCTAGAAACCTTGTGCGTTTCCGGGAGCGGGCGGAAAGCGGGTAGCAACGGAGGCCCTCCAGAAGCGCGCCTGGGGTCTCCAAGAACGAGGACGGTCCGATGAGATGTGGCGTGGGTGGGGAGGAAACTTTCGTTGCGGGGACTAGCGTGGCGTGCGGAGGTTGGGCCGATGTTGCGCTGCGTCCGCCCGCGACCTCTTCGGTTTGCGCGTGAACTTGGATTCTCATTTGAACGCCTGGTCCTCGCGGAAGTAGGTGATGGTCATTCCGAGTGGGTTGATCGGAATCAATTCGTTGGGTACCTGGGACTTGAAAAGGAAGACAAAGTTCGCGGTGTAGAGGTCGCGTTTCAACTCGCTGTGGTCGGCGGGCGAGTAATAGACCATGTAGAAGTCCACGCGCGCGCGGAAGGGCGGCGTTTGCATCTCTTCGAGAGAGACTTTCTGCACGTCCACATCGACTTCAGGCGCGGCGGTGTTCGTGATGAATTTCTTGATGATGTCGTCCTTGCGGTAGGCATCGAAAATACCGTTGGCGAGCTTGCCGTCGAGGAAGTACAGAGACTTCGAGAAATCGTCCTGAATCGTGTAGCGGTTGCGGCGGTAATAGAGGTTGCAAAACTCGGAGAGGAAATACTTCGCTTCAGCATCCTGCGGCTTGTATTCAAGGTTGTGGTAATTGATAGCCTCAGCGCGGCCCAAATCGTCTATGCGGATCACTAGCGGGCGGAAGTTCTGAAAGGTGCGGATGGTCCTGAGGTCGATGAGGGCGAGGGCCACACAAACGATGGACAGCAGAGCCAGAGCAATCTTGAGATAGGTATTTGTCACCATAGGATCCCCGTACTGTTCGAGGTAGAGCCTCTTGGCATCTTGGAATGTGGAATCTCGGTCCATCACATCACCCTGTTGAGGACTGCGGCGGGTGCATCCAGCAGTCCTGCCGATGAGCCTCCAGCCGTACCGCTGAAGATGTGATTGGTAAGCGATGGGATTTTCAGCAGGACATAGATCGAAGCGAGAAACGTAATAAAAAGCACAGGAAACCAGGCAATGAGCTGCACGGTGGAAAGCGTGCCCGCAGGCGGGAGGCGGAGAGCGCCAAGCATGAGGTTTCCGATGACATACACCACGGCTGCGGCGACGACTTGGTAGAAGGCATATTGGATGAAGCAACGGAACCAGCCCCAGAAGAGCCACTCCATCTTTGGAACGATAAAAAATGGGACGAAGACTGGTCCTACCAGCACGCAAACAGCGGTGGCAATGAACCCGTAGGCGATGACCACAATCGCTATGGCTTGAGCCGCAGCGAGCAGGATGGTCACGATGACGTAGATCGCGGTTCCGAGAATGTCTCCCCATCCTGGAGAATCCATGCGGGTTTCGAAGTCGGCAACTTGCGTGACCACTGTCTGGAGTTGCGCCTGATCGATCTGAGTCGAGAGAAATTGTGCTTCATTCGTGACGAGGTTATGGAAGCTGACGCCGACGCCGGGGATGGGCGTGCTGTAGTAATTGACCATCGCAAAGCCAAAGCTGATGGTGAGGAGCAAGCTGGCAAAATGATCGAACTGGAAGGAAGGCCTGCCGCTGGCGGAGGCGAGAGCGGACTTGATTCCAAACCAAGCCACGAGGATCGTGGCGAACGAGCGGAAAAGATTCTGGCCCATTGCGTCGAAGAAACCGAGGTTTTGGGTAAGCAAGTTGTTGATCGCCTGAAAGATGTATTGCAGGAAATCGGTTTGCATTGCCGTCAGCTCCTTCGACGCCGGGCATCTCTAAGCGCACGCCTACGGCATGCGGAAGTTTTGAAGTGAATCGGTGATCGTGCCGGTCACCTGGGACATGTTGCTGGCCATGCTCGCTTGGCGACCGATATCAGTGTTAATGGCGTTTGTGGTGGCGTCGCGCTGTTGCTTCGCGAGGATGGTTTGCTGTTCGAGAAGCGACGCGAGGAGTTTGTTCGAGTCCTGGACGGTACGGAGAGTCAACACGCCTGCCGCATTGATCTTGTTCAGGACAGAGACTTCGGTGTTGAGACTTGAGTCGCCCGAAAATGAATCTTGTTCGAGGTTTGCGATCTGAGTCTGGATGTTGTCGGCGGTGCCACGGATCGAACCAATGGTGGCCATCGCATTGATGTTTGCGCCGTCCACAAGTTGGACGGACGCGTATTGGGACTGCACGCGCCCGAGTTCCGAGGCGTCCATGCCCGAAAGTTCGTACGGGTCGTACTGAGACAGTGGGGTTGTGGCCTTCAGGTAGCCGGTGTTGATGTTGGGAAGGACGCCGGTGTTGATGCCGTTAATCCACGAGACGGTGTTCCCGAAGGTGTTGAGCGAGGTCACATTTCGCCATTGGGAAAATATCGCGCGGTAACGAGCAGGCATGTTTTTGACGAACTGGGCCATCTGCAGAGCGAGATTGAGTTGCCCGGTGATTTTTGCGTAGCTCTTCTGAAGTTCAAGAAGATGCTGCTGGAGCTGTTGGTAGCGCAGCAAGGCGTTCTGGTAGTTGGTTGGGTCGTAGACGATACCGCTGCCGAACTGTGCGGTCGCGGTACCGACTCCCAATCCCAACACGAGCAAGCAAATCAGAATCTTTCTTTTCATTGGAATGCACTCCTTTTTGCCTTCAGAAATCGGAAGGCATCTTGTGGTTGTTGTAATCGGGCAACGCGAGATCGCCCGAGAGATAGACCTTGACTCGGTGGCCTTCGCGGATCGTCACCGTGGGCATAATGTTGAGGAACTTGTCGAGTATCTGCGCCGAAGACTGGGCGGTGCTTGCAGCGAATCCCTGGCGCATGAGGTCAGAACTGGATGCGTTGAGAGACCCGCCTGTTCCGGCCTCGGCAACGGCCCCGAGAGCGCCAACCGCCAGGGATACTCCGAAGATGCGAAGATAGTGATTGTTGACCTGATCCCGCAACCCAGTGTCGCCGATTTGGTTGAGCCCCTTGAATTGATCGAGGCTGAGGGAATACCCGTCGGGCATGAGCACGCGATGGAAAACGACGGCCAGACGTGTCTGGCCGAAGGTGTCCACCTTTTTCGTTTCGCCCAACAACTTTGAGCCTGCCGGAATCAGCAAATGCTGGCGGTCGTTCGAGTAAACGTCGGTTGAAAGCAGGCACTCGACGGGACCTGCAAATCCTCCGTCGAGGCGGTTGATGAGAACAGTTTCGAGAATGGTTCCTTCAAAGAGTACGTAGGTTTTTCCTGCCGCCGCATTGGCGGAGCCAGCCGGTGCGGCGGCAGGATTTCTGGTTTCCTCCTTTCGATCCTTGGTTGTTTCCGCGAAATCGTTGCGGACTGGGACGCTAGAAATCGGGTTGGGCTGCATCTGTTTCAAGAGTTGAGCGACCTGAGGGGAGTCGGGTCCCACGGGGACGAGGCTCTGGGCGGCAGGAGCTACTTCGGGTTCAGGCGCTGGAGCCGCTAGCTGAGCCGGCGAAGTTTTGCGGTAGGTCAGAGCGACATTCGAAGCAAACAGCGACACGTAGGCACGTCTCTTCCGCTCCGCCTGAATGGGGTCCTCCGCTCGCTGGTCCGTTGGGATACCGGACGCGCTTTGCTGCTGTGATTCTTGTGAATCCTGAGGGGCGGCACCGAGCAAGCGAGTTTGCTGGGTAAGAGCGGTCTGTGCGACAAGTTGCTGGCGCTGCAAATCCTGAATGCGGTTCTGCATTTCGGCAATCTTGGTTTCGTTAACTTCGAGGGGTGCCTGGACCAGAGTTGCGGGCGATGCTGCTTTGCCTGCCGGTTGCGGCTTCTTGCCCCCGGTCAGCCACATGATGGCGACCATGAGAAACGCCAGTCCGATGAGAAGCCAGGACTGGACGTTCTTCGGCAGAAGGCCTTGTGGTTTCTGCGCTTTGTCCTGAACCTGTGCGGGTTGGTTCGGTTGGCTCATCGTCGGCTCCTCAGTTCGCGGAAACGCGGCGCGCAAACGGCAGTTTCTTTTTGCCGATGGCGAGGTAGCCGGTGTCGATGATCTTGGACGCGATGTAAACGCCGTTCTCAAACTGAAAAGAGATCAAGTTCGGTTTGCCATCCTTGATTTCATACAGAGCGGGCTTTTCCCGCGCGCCGCACTTGATGTAGGTGAACGAGTCGTCGTGGTAGATGGCGGACACCAGGAACGGCTCGCGTCCAGCTTTCGCGTCGAGCGGGTAGTCGAATTGGAGCTTGGTTGCGTAACTGGAGCGGAACAGGTTGAGCTGGTCGGCGGACTGGGCTTGCGCCGCGTGGATTTGATCTGCCGTCTGGGAGCGGAGCGTTTCCAATTCCTTCTTGTATGCTTCCGCTTCGCCAGCGCTTACATATCCGCGCAGTCCGGTGTTCACCGCGATCCCGGAGCCATCCTTCGGTTCGATGAAGATTTTCAGATCGGGTTCGGCATTCGGCTGGTTGCTGATTTCGGTCAGCAAGAACGAATAGACGTGGCCGCTAGCGGTGATGAGATTCAGATTGCTGCGGATGCCGGCCTGGGCCGGGTGAACGTAGCAGAGGTTGTGCGCCCCGTTGATGACCCAGAATTCCTTGTCGCCGGTGGTGAAATCGAGAATCTCCTCGTCCTCGGGAAGGACGATGAGCGTTGAAAACCGGAGCTTGGCGCGAACGGGAACAATGTCTTCCTTCGAATACTTCACGACACGCGCCGCTGCTTCCGTTGCGGCGTGCGTGGGCGAAGCGTGGAAGACGACTACGCCCAAAGCCAGGATGGCGAACACCCGAAAGAAAAAGCTGCGTGCCTGAAAGTGGAACATTTGTTTCATTGACTTGCTCCTTTTGAGAGTGATCGGTGCTGCTGCGAACCTTGGCCGTGACGGGGAAAGCCCCCGAGTAACAACTGGATACCGAAAATGATTGCGGTCGCGAATCCCGAGAGCGCGAGGGGCAGGAATACGTAAAGCGGGTCGCCCCCGCCATCCACGATTCGAGAGAGCAATAAGCAATCACGACTGTTCTCCCGCGAGAACTTCCAGACCTCGTTCGAAGCCGTAGGTCTCGAATGCTTCTTTCCGTTTCTTGTTGTCGTAAGGGTCGTTCGTATAGAGCCAATAGCTTTTGGGGTCCACCGTGAGATTGGCGACCTTCGCCAACTCCGGCGTTTTGATCAGGAATTGCCGCTTGGGGATGAGATTCGAGATGGCATCGACTTCATTTTCGTTCAGATGGAACTGGCACTGGTAAAGATCACGGTCCATGTCGGGATTCGAGAGGAAGAACTTTGTGGCGCAGCTTTCGACGATTACGTCGAGGATATCGGATCGCTTAAGCTCGTCGAGCGATTGGGTGGAAAGAATCATGGCGGCGTTGTGCTTCCGCCAGGTTTTGAGAGCTTCGACAACATACCGCTGAATGCTCGGGTTCTTCAAGAACACCCACGCTTCGTCGATGAAGAACGCTTTGAAAGTGGATGCAATCTTCCGGTCGCGAATCACGGCATTCGAGCGGTGCAGGATGTAAAAAAGTAGCGGCTCAAGTAACTCCGGATACTGGCTCATGCTCTGAAAATCAAAGCATTGGAAGCGAGAGAAGGAAATCGTGTCCTCGGCATTGTCGAAGAGGAATCCGAACTGGCCGCCTCGGGTCCATTTGGCGAGGCGGCTCGAAATGTCGTGACCGAGCGTGTTCGCCAAGACGCCCAGCGTGCGCAGCGCCGGGTCCACCGCATACAGGTTTTCGACTTGGTGGAAGATGTCGCGCTCGGCGGCGGGGTCGAGCTCACCCGCCCTCTGTCCCTGAATCAACACTTTCAAGAAGAGCGCGAGAAAATCGAGGTTTTCCTTGGTTGGTGGCAGTGAAAACGGGTTGATCTTGAAATCCTCGGATTCAAGGCCGACGCGAGCATACGAGCCGCCGAAAAGTTGTGTGAGACTTTCAAAACTGCCGCCCAGATCGAAGATGAACGTGTGCGGATCGTATTTCTGGAGATTGGTAATGAGGAAATTCAGCAGGAAGGATTTACCTGCTCCGGTCCGGCCCAGGATCATCGTGTGTGCCACGTCGCGGTAGTGGAGATTCAAGAAATAAGGCGTGTGGTGATTGGTCTCAAGAACGGCGAGATATTCTTGCCGGAGATGATGGTTGCGGGGCTCGCCAGAGTCGAGCGTGAAGAGAAACGAAAAGTCCGCGTAGTTCGAATTCAGCAGATACAGGTACCGCAGATTGAAAGCAGAATTCCCGGGAACCGCGGCAAGAAACGCATTCAAAAGGTTGTATTTTTCCTCATAGAGCTGCGCATCGTGAATGCTGAAAACCTTGTAGAACTCGGCGCACGCTCGGTTGACCCGATCAAGCTCTAGATCGTAGATCACTACGGTCAATGAAAACTGGCCAAAGTAATTCCCGTGAAGCTCAATCTCCTTGATGCCTTCTCCGAGTTCCCTGACCTGGGATTCCTTGGAATCGTCGAGCAACACATCCTGCGGAGCGGCGTCGTTCATGTTGACTTGGCTGACGAAAGAACGCTTGGTGTTGTGAAAATGACGGCGCTTGGTCTGGATGAGCCGGCGCATCTTGCCGGAATCTTCTTTTTTCCATTCCGTGACGACGTAAAAGTTCGCTTCCACTTCAAGCAGTCGTTTGAAGATGAGCGGAAAGCTCTGGGCGGAAGGCTCCTTGAGCGTCAAGACCTTAACGTAGTAGTCGTCCACTCGCAGATGCCCGCGATGGCATTCCACGGGAGATTCGGGGAGGTAGAAGTCGAGGAAGGTGTCGTACTTGAGTTTGGCGAGTTCGAGTTTGTGGGGATCGAAGTTGAGCGTTCTCTTGAGAACGCGGAAGGCTTCCTGTTTGTCGAGCATCCGAACAGCTAGGAAGTCGCTGACTTGGAGGATGAAGCTGCGGGCTTTTTGAAGCAGCGCTGCTTGGGCATTGCTGACATGCTGCCCAAGAACCACGATTTGCTTCTGACCCGAGAAATGCGCCCGCAGATCGGCAACGGCTTGTTTCGGGTTCTTGGGAAACTCGGCGAGCGCGGTTCCGAGCTTGGCTGAAGTCTGAAATCCCTGGTACAGCACCACGTAATACACCGACAGGGAAAAGAGCGTGTCGGCCTTGCTGCCGAGGTAGGCGATACGATTCTTGATCGCGGTGTCTACGATGGGGTTAGCGTAGAGCTTGTAGGGGATGGTCTCGTTGTTTCGCTTGAAGAGGTATTGGTAGACGCGGCAGTTTTCATCGAACAGCTTCAGCGCCGATTCAAGCCGCTTCGTTAAACCGTCAATCGAAGCGTCGTCGAGACACTCATAATCGACGCCCCGGACCTCGATCAGGAGGCCGAGCTCTCCTGTTTTCGTAAGGAAGACTTCGGGGCCAATGAAGCCGTACAGATTCACCTGCTCAGCCAGCGAGCCGGCTTCTTCGTAGTTCCGGAAGATTCTCTTAAGCCTGAGCATTGCGACCCCTTCGGATTGGGATCGGGCTGAACTTCATCGGATCGTATTCCGCACGAAGTCGTGCAGCGGTGAGCAGAAATCGCAGAATCTGCGGATCGGTCTGGGTGGCCCAGCGGGCCAGGAAATAGAGCAACAAAAATATCAGCAACCCGCCGAACAAACTGTTGAGAAGGTTGAAAGTGGCCGCGCCCAGACACATGGCGAAGAAGAAAAGTTTTCGCTCGGCCCCGAGGATCGTCAGTGGCCGGGATAGGGTCCGATGCACTCTGTTGATTCGTCTTGTTTCTGCCATGTGCTTCCCCTTCGGGACGTGCGTGATTCAGTTGCCAGGAAAAAGCCACGACAGGAAATTCACTGCGGCGATGGCCATGCCGACGCCGAAGAGCACTCCGGCAAGCACACGCTTCGAGCCGCCTTCACCGAAGGCGAAGGTGAGGCCGGCTACGACGATAGCAACGAGCGAAAGGCCGCGAGCGATGGTGCTGGTGAAAGCCTGCTGCAACACGCTGACGGCGTTTTCCCATGGGGAAGTTCCTTGAGCGAAGGCCGGAGCGGCGAGGAAAAGTGCGAAACCAAGGGTGACGAGCGGCGAACGCAGCCAAGAGCTGCGCAGGTATCTGCGAATAAATTGCTTCATGTTTGTGTTCTCCCTGACTCTTCCGAGTCTCAGAAATGGGCCGTTGAGAGGGAGTCCCCGTTGGCTGCGGCTACAGGAAGGAAAGCGGATGGCGATTGATGGGACGGCTGTATGCGCCGGTTCCTGGACTTCCACGTCCAGGCACATTTGGAGCGTGTGCTCCGTGTACAGCGTTATCCCACAATCGCGTCCGCCCCCTTAACGGGCCGTACGCAACACAGAGCGAAACACCGAAGGAATCGGTTGTGCCCTGTCTGCGGGAGTTAACCGGCGAGAACTCCCCTCATCTATACAGAGGGGAAAAAATGGAAAAACCTCACCAACAAAATGCAACTTTTTTGGTTTTTACACTTTTGGTGGTTCGGGGGATCGGATTTGCGACCTTCGGTTGGTGTGCTTTGCTCTCATCTGCTGGAGGAAGCCACTGTAGGTCCTGTAACACGGTGAGCACAAGGTGATGTGATCCAGAACTGAGTCTTCGACCTTTTTTGGTTGTTCGGCCAAAAGTCTTAATACATCGTCCTGGGGGCAGCCTTGACGCGTGGGGTTGGGAAAATCCTCGGCCAAATGTTTCCTGCCAAGTTCCAGAAAGGCTTTGTCCACGGATGGCTTCCGCTTGTGGTCCTTCGACTTGCTGCTGGCAGACGGCAAGGGTAACGGTCTCCTCAACCCTTTCGCCTCCGTATTTTGAACACTTTTCTGGCGTGGTCAAGAGCTTTACTAAATCGAGCCTCTGCCGCATGGCTTGAAATGGCAAGTTGTTTCCCGATCTCTTTCCAGGTGAAACCCTCCAGGCGAAGGACGACAACATCTCGCGAGGCCCTGTCACAGGTTTCCATTACTTCGTTCAGGAGCACGGCGGCTTCCACTTGGGCCTCTTCAGTAAAGGGAATCCGCGCTTCGCCGGATTCCTTCAGAGATTCCTGAAGAGTTTTCTCTTTGTGCTTGGCATCATCCACCATGCGAATGAAAGTGCGGAACAAATATGCTGCGACATTCCGTACGGCGGGTGCGCCAGAAACCTGCTTCTCCTCGATTGCGGCAGACACGGAGGCCGCTGCCTCCTCAAAGAAGTTCATAGCCAGGGCGGGATCGCCGATGAGATTTCGGGCGTACGCTAGGGCGCGCGGGCCAATCTCCATCGAGACGGACATCACCGCAGGAGCGATTTGCCTGCCGAAGCGGTCAACCGAGTTCAACAAGAACGGAGGACCGGGCTTCGTTTCTGGCCTCGGGCGCATGGGGACCCATCTCTTTATCGCCGCGAATATGGTGATTTGGATGTAGCCGGACGGCTTGGGGTTTGTCGCAAATCCAAGTGATTGTTCTAATACCTGTGGTACTTTCGTACTAGCTTCGTACTAGCGTAAGTGTCGTTGAGTTTCGCCTATCAATTGACTTGGCTCGGCAATTCGGGCACGAAAACTAGGAAGGCGCGCCACGGATTCGGGCGTTCGAGTCGCCTGGCGCGACGACTCTCTAGCCTGGCAATTGTGAGAATATCAGATCCCGTTAACATGGACAACGTCTTTATCTTCGACACAAACAGTATTCCCGGATGTAAACTTGGCCTCGATAACCACTAGTTTGTTTGGCCCGAGCAGCATGATGTCTGGTTCCGTAAGAAATCGGCTAATTCCTTTTTCCAACTCTTTGCGAACTTTTTCTAGCGACGGCCAGAACTCTGCCCTATCGACGGACAACTCCATATTCAGTCCCCACAAGAAGAGCTGTACTTGCGTGGCTTCGATATTTTCTCCCGTCAAAAAGTTGTATGCCAAATGTATCAATCCGCGACGGTAGAGTTCTCCAAAAACATTCCAGCTCAATGCATCCTCGCTGTTCTCTGATCCAAGACGATGCGATTCAGCTTTGTTCTTGTTGTCGAGAATATGAGAGGCCAGGAAACTTCTTCCGCCCGGCAGGAAATTTCGAAGACGCGCTTGGCGTTTGTTCTCGTGACTGTCGCCATTGTAATAAACAAAAGTCTTTGGGCGAATTTCCAGTC
>Ga0207152_1059_pt1 | contig 23930 bp, 37 predicted proteins | sample Alteio_BWMinHeat_30_FD_153590 | JGI IMG/M metagenome (GOLD analysis project Ga0207152, IMG submission 153590) | Enriched cells from forest soil in Barre Woods Harvard Forest LTER site, Petersham, Massachusetts, United States -... | ecosystem: Environmental > Terrestrial > Soil > Temperate forest >... | reverse complement strand
GCCAATATCTTTAATGGCTTACCTTCTGCTTTCCTGATCAGCAACTCTCTTTTCAGTCCTTGCTCAATTGCCATATTTTTTTATCTAAAATATTATAATGAAACTATTTGTAGGAAATCTTAATAGCCAGGCAGCAGACAGCGATTTAATAAAACTATTTACAGAATTTGGTGTTGTAAAATCAGTAAAACTGGTAGTAGACGCCTACACACGCAGACCCAAAGGATTTGCTTTTGTAGAAATGGAAAACAGAGCTGCAGGAGAAAATGCGATCGGTAAGTTGGATAATACTTTGTTTTTGCAACAAACTATTGTAGTGAACGAAGCCAAACCAAAATCCGGCGGCATAAAGCAATTGTAATTTCAGAGATCACAAATTATACTATTATGGGAAAAACAATATCAATACCATATGAGCTTAGCAGTGGCGAAGCCTCTTTTGTAATTGACCTTTCTTATAATATTGATAAGACAGATGATAGTCAAACCATATCCTGTGTAATTGATACCCTGCATAAGAATATACCTACATGGCTGCAACTGCGCAAGTTTGAAATAAAATCCTTGTACAGTAAGGGCAAGTATGTTCCTTTATTCAATGAGAATAATAATGTAAGGAACCTGGATGTAACCTTATTTATTGACAAAGTATACTCAGACATTATGATCAGGGAGAAAAAACCTTTCTCTTTAGTTTGATAAGTCAGGCTTGCCTATTTTGCTTGTTTGTTGCGCTTTATTTAATTCTATTACAGCAAACAGTACAATAATACTTGTGATAGAAGCAAAGAAGCACCATACAGAAAGTATGTAAGTGATGTAGAATATTTTACAAATAATATACAACACTACTAATATTGCGCCGAGTAGTTTCATCTTCTTCACGCTAACTATAAACGGTGGTATGGCTGTAGGAATAAAATAGAAGATGCCGCCATACTTGGGTGGTATGGGATAATACAGTTTGTAATACACATGATAGCATTCCGCATAGGCCCTCGTTTCACCGGCATGGGTAATGAGGCATAACAACAATATAGCAGATACAAGGCCACCAAACACACATAGGAATCTTAATATTCTCTTACGCTTTGCATCTGTTTCTATTGTCAGCATAGCAAGCGGCACAAAGGCCGGCCAGACTATCTGCGCAAAGAACAGGAAGGTATACATAGCCCCGGTCTCAAAGGCCTTAAAGCTATCATAAGAAAATGACAACCAGAGCACACCTTCTGAGAACTGCTGTATGCCAAACAAAAACGGGATAGCCGCAAAGATGCGCTGTTTAGGCGTAGTTGTTTTGCGCTGTGCTATTACGCCTACTGTAAGCAGCACCACACTTGCACTAAAGCTTGCCGGGGCAGAAAAACACATATTTATTGATGATCTTTTTTAACAAGAGAATCTACACTAACTATTGGTTTGGTAGTACCATTATGGCAGCTGACACAGGTAATATGCTCCAATTTATTATTACCAATGCCATCTATCATATGGTTAATAGAGTCTACCATTCGTATCATACCTCTCGCAATATCTTTTTCAGGTTTCTCATCTGAAGCAAAATCCATTTTGGGTTTGTCGCTACCCTGCTGTGCTGCATGGCAAAAATTGCAATGAACCCCTAATGAAAGCGCATAAGTTCTCATGATCTTGTGCAGGTCATCGCCACTCATGTTAGGAGGTAGTACTTTTAAGTTCTTTGGTGGGGCATCATCATGCCCCTTTACCTGGGCATAGGTATTAGCAAGCGCTATTAATACACATACAACTACAATAGCTGTAATTTTTTTGTTTATTCGAATCATGATCAAAACGTTTGCAATGTAAATAAAGTAAAAAATCTAATTAATTACAATCAATATTTTATTGTTTTTATTTAATGCATTATAATAATCAATATGGCTTTTTGCATCAATAAAATGTCAAGCCATTATTGAGTAAACTAAAGCACAATTATTTTATTTATTGTATTCCAATCGCGTGTAGTAGCAAGCATCCCAAGCTTTTTCTCGATGAACATATTGGAGTGTTTCAGCTTTTCAGTGCTGTCTTTGCGAATGAGCGCGTATACTTCCCTGCCTGTTAGTTTATATTTCTCCAGCTCATAGCTCAATGATTCCAGCTTTTTCACCTGCTCTTTAGCCGGTTCATTAGGCAAGAATGAAACATATAATTTCAGCTCTTTACTAAGTGACTCATTTTTAAAAGGGTTATTTTTTATGATAGCTGCCATATCTGTTATCGACCTTACAAAAACCTCTACCTCATAATTCAATGACTTGAATAATTGTTTTTCTATTTTCTTTACCAGCTTATCGGTGTCAGTTTCTATAGCATCAAACAGGATATTACCACTTTGAATATAACTGGTAATATTTTTTATACCCGGCATCTCAAACATACGCTTTAGGTCTTCCATCTTAATGATACGGTGGCCACTCACATTTATGGCCCTCAGGAATGCTATATGTCTTGGCATTAGTTGTTTTTACAGGTCAATTGCCCGGTAATCTAAAATATAAGGGGCTAAAAATGATTACCTTCGCTGAAAATTAATCAAATATTCAATAAATGTCATCTTCTAGAAGACTCTGGCTTCTTCCGGCTATGTTGCAAATGAAATGTCCGAGTTGCAGAAAGGGGCAGGTGTTTGTACATAAACATATTTTCCCCTTGAGTAAATGCCTGCAATTGAACGAACAATGCAGTGTGTGTGGACAAAAAACGCAGAAAGAAAATTATGTAGGACAGGGCATGAATTATATACTCATACTACTTACCTTCTTTTTAAATATACTCTGGTATTGGCCCATTTTTGGTATCTCCTCTAAAGATAACAGTGTATTTTACTTTATTGCAGCCAGCACTACAGTAGTCATTTTACTGCAGCCTTTTTATATGCGTATGTCACGCATTATCTATTTGTATTTCCTGGTAAAGTATGGCAGTGGCCCAAAATTTAAAGATGGCACACTATCGCTCTAAGCAGTAATTGTTTCCTAATTTTACAGTTTCCACAGGCATGGAGCAATTAGTGATCGCATCGAACAATAACGGTAAGATAAATGAGATAAGGGCTATGATAGACAACATAGAGCTACTCTCATTAAATGATATTGGCTTTACTGAAGAAATACCAGAGCCCTACCATACTTTCGAAGAAAATGCACTCACTAAAGCAGCAACCATAGCGCAGTTTTGCAATAAGAATGTATTTGCTGATGACAGCGGTATTTGCGTACATGCTTTAGGTGGCGCGCCGGGTGTTATCAGCGCGCATTATTCGGGAGAAAGGAATGATGAGAAAAACCTGCAAAAGATATTAGACATGCTGCAGGGTACCGATGACAGAAGTGCCTATTACAAAGCAGTTATCTGCCTGGTATGGAATGATGAGACTTATTTCTTTGAAGGCATATGCGAAGGCAGCATAACAAGATCGCCACAGGGAACAAAAGGATTTGGATACGACCCTATATTTATACCACAGGGCTATGAACAAACCTTTGGAGAACTACCTCTTGATATAAAGAACAATATAAGCCACAGGGGCAAAGCAGTAAGAAAAATGATAGCTTTTTTGAAAGAACAAACAATAATATAAATAACATCACCCCTCCCTCGGAGGGGAAGGGGGAGGCTCAATGAAATTCTCGATAGGCGATAAAATAATTTTCAGGAACAGCAACGAAGAAGGTCGTGTGAGCGCCTATATAAACGATGTGATGATAGAAGTGGAAGTAAACGGTACTACTTTTCCTGTATATATAGATGATATAGATCACCCTTACCTGAAATGGTTCACCGAAAAGAAAATAGGTAAGAAACCTACTACCCCACCCGAACAGCTACCTGTAGAAAAAGATAAGTATCGCAAGCCAAGGCTTGAAAAAGGCATTTACCTCTCTTTTATACCTGTGTTTAAAACAGAAGAGATGGAGGACATAGTAGACTATGTAAAAGTGTATTTACTCAACGAACTACAAAGGGAAATAAAATTTAGCTATGATGTAAAGCTGGACCAACGCAGCCTATTTAAGCACGAAGGCACCATACACGAATTCGGGCATGTGTACCTGCACAATATCTCTTTCGAGGATATCAGCCAGCAACCGCGTTTTCACTGGGTTGTAGAAGATACCAGCGATAACCTGTTAGATAAATCTGAAGGTATATTACGTATAAAACCTCAAAAACTATTTGCGCACATAAACGATGTGTTGCAAAAAAACGAACCCGCATTCAGCTATTTATTAATTGAAGACCTGGAGATAAAACAGAAACCTGAAAAACCGGAAAAATACGAACCGGCCAAAAAAGCCAATATTATCGATACCCGTGTACTCTCACAGGTAGCACCGGCCAAACATGAAATAGACCTGCATATAGAAAACCTGGTAGAAAGCACCAGGGGCCTGAGCAACACAGACATGATGCTATTACAATTAGATGCATTGCAGCATGCTATCGACTTAGCTATTATGCATAGGCAGGAAAGGCTGATCGTGATACATGGGCTTGGCAAAGGTGTGCTGCGTGATGAAGTGCACCGGGTGCTGAAACAAACAAAGCAGGTAAGCCGTTTTAAAAACGAATGGAGCGGTCGCTATGGCTTTGGTGCCACAGAGGTTTATTTTAAGTATTAATATACCGGTCCATATCCGGTAAAATCCCATTCATCAAAATTTGCTCCTCCTGTCTGGTATATAATTGTGACAGACTCATTACGCACATCATATACCAGGTTCTTAAAACCATTATACTTACCGCTACAAGGTTTACAAGTATACACAACAGTAGTATCGGTAGTAGATATTTTTGAAAAAGTAACCGAATCAATACCAGGCAATTGTAAGGCTACCTGGTCGTTACCGGCATCAACCACAGTAAGTGCATATGGATAAGTAGTATCTCCGATAAAGGCATAATTATTATTTCTGCCTGTACCCAAATACCTGCCTGCGATAATATTAGATACACCCCCTGTTGTAAAAGAGTCAAGATAAGATTGGTCCTGTCCTTTTACAGAAATGATCCAGTAGTATTTAGTAAAAGGATATAATACAGTATCTGCCCTCGTAGAAGTAGTAAATATATCAGTATTCATGATCGGGATAGAATAATCTCTATGGGCAGATAATACAAAAATAGCAGGTTGTGTACTACAATTCAGCCAGCTAAAAGAAGGATGAACAGGACTAATATTTGTCGGGCCATTGATAGGTGATACAATGCCATAGCAGGCTTTGTCTTGCGTCTTTTTGCAGGAAACAAATACAGCAATGCAGCAGATAAAAAGGATTGCTATTTTCATAGAATGCTTTGAGTTAATAATCTATTAGACGTAATAACAGCTATAAAACACTAAGCTATGGCTTCTTCATTTGCAATGCAGCCAGCATTTCATCAGCTATTGCGTCACTATAGATGCCTCCACTGTTTATTAATATGCCTTTTATACCATGTTTGGGTGAGGAGATCGCATATACTGTTGCCTCTTCATCGGGGTCACTTTCCCCTTCAAAACGATAGAATTTGTCTATTACAAACTCATCATGTAGTATTTTCAGTTCAGGTATGCCCTGATGCAGGTAGTTCCATGCCAGTTTCAGATCGTGCACATATCCTTCTGTGCGTAATTGATTGATGGTGTCTAAAATAGTGTCCATTTACCAAATTTAATAAAAAGCCTTCTCTTTTCAGAGAAGGCTCTATACTCCAACATATTGATCATTCACACAGTCTTGTTAATATTCCTATTTGTTTATGCCCGGCTTGTACACATAGCTTTTCAGGAACGCTATATTTTCTTTTTCCAGCCTTGTCAATCTCTTGCTTACATTATTATTTCCACCGTGATACCATCCCACCTTTCTGAAATGCGCATCCAGTTGCGGGTCGTTTGCAAACGACTGTCCATGCCTGGCATATATCTCATTCTGCATTACTTTCAGCCCCCATTCAGATAGATACATAACATCTTCTTCTGTAAGCTTTTTATCAGATCCTTCAGGAAATTCACCTGGCGTTTTGCCTGAATATTTCGCCCTTGTGTGGCCACCGTTTCTATATAAGGATGGTGTGCCATTTCCGGATGTGTTTCCATTACTTGCATCGGTATTCTTTGTTACTGCATTCGCAGAATCTGTTGAATTTGCGCTATTATCAGCACTTATCACTGTTGCTGTATCATTACGTACCCCTGAGGCAGATTCATTATTACCGCATTTGCAGGATGAGACGAGGCACAACCATGCAAACAAAATTAAAAGTGACCTAGACATAAAATGTGTTTTATAGTTAAACGATATCTCAAATAGTTTGTTCATATCGTAACTATTTAATACAATCATGCCAATAGTCAATATGGCTCTATTAATAGATATATAACAACCGGTATTAAAGAGCAAATGTGAATAATATACCCTTCAAATGTTAATAAATTATCACTTTATTTCAAACGGTTTTGTTCAAAAACTCGTCTATTTGTAGGAGTAGTAAGAAACTATTTTTTATCCCCCAATAAAAAAACCTATGGACTTAAATACACTTATGAAAACGCTTTCCCTACTGGGCCTATTAGCAATTGCCGCATTTTTGTGTTATGGCTGGCTAAGAGGGCTTTCACGCGATATGCAATTAAACAAGCGCCGCCATCATTAACACCATATTACTTTCTGTATATTCAGTTGTAATGCCATTTTACAGTGCATTATTTTATGTGCTTCAATAAAATTCAGAAAGGATAAATAAGATCATTGCAGTAGATCGTGTATCTCAGGTATACCTGCTATCATGTCCATTTGGTGCATGATCTGTGGCGAACGCCAGCGCACCCACCTGCTGGCAGGGCTCACTGTAAATCGTTTTGGATTGGGCAGGCTGGCTATGATCATCGCCGCTTCCGACTTAGTCAGGTTCTTAGCAGATTTATGAAAATATTTTCTGGATGCCGCTTCTATACCAAATATGCCGGGGCCCATTTCTATCACATTCAAGTATACCTCCATGATTCTTTTTTTACCCCAGGTCCATTCAGCAATTTTTGTAAAATAAAATTCCGGTACTTTTCTCACATAACGCCCAACACCCTTACCCTGCCATAAAAAAACATTTTTGGCAGTTTGCTGACTTATCGTACTGCTTGCTGCACCTGCAGCTCTTTTATGTTTACGATGTTTATTTTCTTCTGCCCGCTGGTCCATTGCCTGCCAGTCAAATCCGTCATGCGTGGTAAAACGCTGGTCTTCGCTGGCAATAGCTGCCAGTTTCACATATGGGGAGATATTATCCCAGCTTACATAATCTCTTTGCAAACCATAGCCTTCTATTAACGAGCCTATTTGTGTCAAAGTAATGGGGGGAAACAACCATCTGCATACTACGGCATACAAACTTGAGGAAATAAACAAGATCAGCACAAATCGCAAAAGCAATCGCCAGAATCTCCATTTTCTTTTTTGGGTACCTGTCATTGGCAGAAAGATACAAAACCGGTATCATTTTTTTGAACCTTATATACCTGGAGTACCGTCATTAATTTCTTTCTTTTAAGAAAGATAATAATTATCTCGGTATACTAATTTCCCAGCCCTTCAATATTGGGCTTTACTGCTACTGTTTCTATGGGTACCTGGTATTCTTTTTCAATTACAATAGCCTCAGCAGGTTTTGGCTTCCTGGTATTGTATAAAATATAAAAAGAGAGCTTTCCTTCTTCTTTATTACCTGTGGCAATTGAGGCCATATTGGTATCCATAATAGCAATATTCCTGTTGAGGGACAACCACTCATTTACCAGCAATTGCAGGGAGCTAGTATTATCAGCCGAAAAAAATTGTACTTTCTTCATAATAGTAAGTTTTGTTCTGTTCACAAATACAAATCACAATTCTCATGAACCTACTACTACATGATCGATGTAGAAGCACCAGCCACAAAGGTACAAATAACAACAGCTACAGCCATAAAAACAGCTTGTCAGATTGTTAAAGTGAGGCACAAAGGTGCGTTAAAGATCAGGCCTCTTTCTTACCAAAATAAAAATGATTCTTGTAGGCCTCAGTAACAACTGTATAATAATCTTCTACCGTAGCATAGCTGGTCCCATCATTATGCACATGCTCCTGGCCTCTTACTGTTAGCAGCGCAGATGGTGTACCTGAAAGTATCTTGAATTTACCGCCTGCCGCCTGGTAAGCATCTACAAATATTTTTACATTATCCCCTTTTGATACCTTACCATTGATAGTGATGAGATCATTAAAAAAAACAAATCTTCCGTTTTCTTTTACGGGTGAAAGTTTTAACTCTCCTATCGATGTTTTTGCCATTGTAAAATAAAATTATTGGTATGTGTCTATTGTGTTTTGTTGCCATGATCGCCTGTATGGCCCAGGTAATATTGTTCGTATTTAGTTCTTAGGCAGTTAAATATAACAATTATGAGACAATTTTTAGATTAATAAAACTATACCTTTTTATAACCCCATTTCTTACTGCTCGTCATTTTCTTAAAATCCACACCTACGATCTCACATACATACCAGCATAGCTCATAGGCAAAGTCTTTATTCTCTTCTCTTACAGTAGCTTTATACAAAGTATTCATACATTGCATACATACTTTTTTCAGGCTTGTCTTGGTAGGCTTTTTCTTTGCAGCCCTGTATAGCTTTATCAGCTCCCGGCAACAATCATCCAGTATCACACTTACGGCATCCTGCTGGTCATCTTCAGCCAAAAGCACGTTAGGCCTGATACGGTAAAACGTAGCAAACTTATCCGCAAACTTAAATTTCTCCAGCTTTTCTATTATCGCATCCTTTGTCACTATATTACTTTTCATCATCAGGTAATTTTCTCCATTTTTCTATTGGCAGATCCGCAACATTTAAATTCGTTACAATTATCTCTCTGGGATGCAACCTCACACGCAAAAACGATAATGGAGCATAGGCCCCAAGCCTATCATAATAATCTCTTTTTATAGCTACCTCATAATATGGGTCGTCTGCTGTAGGCCGGCTTTGTATCCAGGTTACTACACCATGGTAGCCACCAGTGCCTTCTGCCCCGTCTATTTTCATTTCAGGCAGGTCCCATATTATTTGATGTACTTGCAGCTCATCTTTTGGTAGCAGATTTCTCACCCGTTTATAATAGTCCTCTCTGTTACTACTGTCAAGCAGGTCCATACCAAAATACGATGAATCAGTAAAAATAAATTCGTCTTTTCCATCCCGCAGCCGCACATAAGTTGAATAAAACACCTTCCCGTCCATATACAGTTGCTCCAGCGAATCAGGCACATACCGCTTCACCGTATCAGCAGTCTTTGCTACGGCAGTATCAGCAGCATTCATTTTTTTATTTACAGCAGGTTTACCCACACATGCACCCACCAACAGTAATAGTATTAAACCTATAATTTTTTGCATAACCATTATCCTTATCTAAAATTAACCCAATGATATACTAAACGCACGTAAGAGAGAATGAAGCGTAGCTAAGAAATACCTTTGAAAAATTAAAAATACAGATTTTCTAACAAAATGGCACTCAGCAATGAGTTAGCCCATTTTTCAATTTATACAGATGAGTAACATAATTACTACTATACTAAAGATTGTAGAGATAATGATATTTGTTGAATCCTCTGAAAAATATCAGGACAAGTATATGTCGCTTGATGACATCTGCCTACACTTAAAAAGCTATCCCGAAGAAACTATAAAAGAGGCTATTAGCGTAATGAAAAGCAATAGCTTTTTCGACATTAATAACTATGAAACTGCAAATGAAAAATACAGGATTTCCTCTGTAGCTCAATGGATGTACAAAGAAACAGGTATCTAAATATTGTCATAAACAACATGCACAGTAATGTTGCTATTGATTAAAGATTCGGGTGGAGATATTTGAAGAGAGATAGTTTTATCGTGCGGAACAGATATTCTTCTGTCTAACTTCGCAACTGATAAATCATTTGCGTATGGATTTGGTACTGCCTTTATTGAAGTAAAATTCGCAACACTATCCTGTTTCTCTATAAGACAATGTATGCTGAATTGTGAGGCATCTTGCCCAGGCACATTTATTTCAATGAATTGAATTGTTTTACCTGAAAAGCTCTCTAAGGTGTGTTTGTCAAAGTCATTAAAAGTCTTGATTTGCATAATCAAATATACCTAAAATTTAGTATATACCGCATTTACATATTTGTTTTTATAATTGGAGCAAAAATGACAAGTCAAAAAGTTGCACATAACTAAAATTGACCTCAAAAAATAGCTCATATACCTGTTTTTATGTATTGTATTATTGCCTTGATTTTTGTATTTTATAGTATTATAATATATCAGATTTTCGAGTGCCAAATGCCCATCCATATACTATCAGGGGTTTCTTGAAACGCTTTCAGGACGATGAAGCGTGTAGGGAATTTCTTGTCAAAGCATTATGGAAGGGTAAACCTACTTGTCCGTACTGTGGGAACAAGAAAAAGGTATATGAATACACTACAAGACCGGTATATAGATGCGGGAATAAGGAATGTGATAAAATGTTCAGAGTTAGTACGGGCACAATATTCGAGAGTAGTAAAATACCATTGACCGACTGGTTTTTGGCTATTAAGCTGATTGTATGTACCAAGAAAAGCATTTCTTCACATCAGTTGGCAAAGGAACTTGGAATTACCCAAAAGTCTGCCTGGTACATGGAACAGAATATCAGGATAATGTTAGGCAACAAAACGTATAAGATGATGTTGGGCGGGATTATTGAAGTGGATGAAGTATACATGGTTAGAGATACTACCAAGAAGACAAAAGCAGGTCATGGTACAAATAAACAGAAAGTGTTTGGTATGCGTGAGAGGAATAGCGAGTGGAATGAAACAGGTGAATTACGTATACAGGTTGTTGACGCAGTTAATGGTGATACGTTACACCCGATTATTTTCAATCATGTAGAATTTGGTTCATGGCTGATGTCAGATGAGGCTAAGTTTTATAATGGCTTGAAGAAATACTATGAAAGAGGTGTAATTAATCACGGCAAACGCCATTATGCAGATGGTGAGGTACATGTAAATAGCCTTGAAGGTGCTTGGGCGCATCTACGGAAAATGATTAGCGGTACTTATCACAGACCAAGCCCTAAACACTTACAGAAATATCTTGACGAATTTGAGTTTAGATATAATCACAGAAAGAAATCATTACAGTGCATTTTTAAAGAAGCTGTAAAGCAATCCAAAATACGCACTAAGCATTCCGAAATCCGTAAATAGTCGTAGTACAATTTATAGCGAAACATACTAACTTTGGAGTATGCGTTGAAGTGCTATGTTAAAATCATACTGATATGGCAAAGAAAAAAGAATCTGAAAAGGTTATGACATTCAGGCAAGCTATTATTTTAGCTGGCAATACACCGCATTTAACACATAAACAAATAGATGAACTAAGGAAAAAAGGACTATTAAAGACTAAGAAGAAACAATAAGTATTATAACATAAGGTTGCTGTTCAAAATCTGGTAAATTTTAACACGCTGCGACTGAATGACTATGGTACGCCTGATATGGCGTAACTGTGTCTTTTTGCAGCGTAGGCTTACCAGAGCCTTGAATAGCGAAAGAACCTCCAGTTACGCTAATTTTTTAATCAGGCTATATGAAAAAGCTACTATTAATCATGCTGCTATCGCTGACAGCAACAATTTCCATTTCACAAACGTTAAAACAATCTCTATGGTACGAGTATAGTATGATAGACAAATGTATAAAGGGGAGGTTGACTTCACCTTTTGATTCCTACGAGTTTAGATACTACTTTTCAAGTATTAATAGACATGTTGACATTGCTAATAAGGAATTAATGCAGCTACATAAACAGAAGAGATGTAGTGAAAGTACTTATAAACAGTTGCAGGATATATTGACTACATTTTCACAGCTTAATTCACAAGAAGACTTAGAGAGAAGGGGGCCTGCTGTTTTGGTCTGGCTTGCATTAGTAGAAAACAAGCTGAAACGCCTAAAGTCTAAAGTAACGTAATACATACATCAAATAGGGTGTTGAAAATAGCCATAGGCTTATGTTTTATGCTAGTTACCTTTGCAGCATGAAACAATATCCTCTTGTAGTAATAGAATGGGAAGATAGTCAACTTGGTTTTCAGGGGTGGAAATTCATAAATGAACAAGAATTTAAAGTGCCTACGTTATTTTCAGTAGGATTTCTTGTACATGAAGATGATAAATGTAAAGTCTTATACCCACATATAAAACCAATGGCTGATGAAGAAGACATAAGTGGTAGTGGAGATATACTTATCCCCAATTCAGCAATAAAAAAAGTTACACAAATAGAGTTTTCTATTTCTTCTTTCTTGTTTTTGTTTGCGCTAACGCTGACCCTGCAACCGACCTTACTTTTTTGCTCTTAGAATGTCTAAGTAAATCAGAGGCTTCTTTTGCTACCCTTTTTGAGGTTTGTTTCTTATTTGGCATTGTTGTGTGTTTTTTGCTTATATAAAGTTCCGTAGTTGAGCATTACAGATAAAATAAGGTTTTCCACACATGTGCATTGTTACATAAGTAAATTGCCCCTGAAAAATAGCCCAACAAGGTTGTTTTATGCGCCTTATCTTAGTAGTATGAATCAGCACAATTACGTGCGTTTAGTATATTATTGCGAAAATTAATAAACAATACCAAATTGAGCCATTGAGTATTGAGCCATTATCATTTATCTTCGCAGCCATGAATTTTCTGATCGTAGGCCTGGGCAATATAGGTTTAGAATACGACGCCACCCGCCATAATATTGGTTTTGATGTGGCGGACGCCTTTGTTATAAAACATGGCGGCAGTTTTGCTTTAGACCGTCATGCATTCAAAGCAGAGGTGAAATGGAAGGGCAAGAAATTCATCGTCATCAAGCCCACTACCTATATGAACCTCAGCGGCAAAGCCGTGAAATACTGGCTGGATAAAGAAAAGATACCCCTGGAAAATATGCTGGTACTGGTTGATGACCTGGCGTTACCTTTAGGTACATTACGCGTGCGTGGTGCCGGAAGCGATGCAGGGCATAATGGCTTAAAAAACATACAACTACTACTCCAAACCGACGCTTATCCCCGCCTGCGCTTTGGCATAGGTGCCAATTTCCCAAAAGGCAAGCAGGTTGACTTTGTAATAGGTAAATGGACACCCTCCGAGCTACACATAGTAAAAGACAACGTACTAAAAAGCGTAGACATCATTGAAAGCTGGGCTGCACAAGGCATTAGTAAAACAATGACCTTGTATAATAAGTAGCCGCAAATACTTATTGTAGCATGGCCGCTACAGGGTTCATACTACGCACTCTTTTATCAGGACCCTGCGCATGTATTTCCTCAAAAAAAAGTTTGTCTCCGGGTTTCGCATGTCCAATGGCTTCCATAGCTTCTTTAGAGTCAGAAAGCTTTTGATGGATCAAATAAGGCCCCTTCAGGTCACTCCCTCTTTTCGGCAAAATTGATAATTGATAACTAATGATCTTCCAATCCGAAGGTTCTATCATAATACCAAAAGGTGGCTTATAATAAACACGAGGGTCATGCGCTACTTGCTGTGCGTATCCTGTTAAACCACACAGCATTAATACTACAAGAATTGAATAAGCTGCTTTCATAGGAGTATATTGTTTACTCTAATTTACGATCTTTTTATTATATAAATGAGCCCCTTTAGGGGTTGGGGTAATACAAAAGCCCCTTTTTCCAAAGGAGCTTTTGTTAAAAAAACAATCCTTATTATTTCTATCGGTGTCCACGGCCTTCATTGCCACGGTTCCAGTTATTATGGTCATTATCCCTGTTCCTGTTATAATCATTATACCTTTCGTTCCTGTTATACCTGTTATCCGTATCCTCTCTGTGATCGTCATAATACCTGTTATTATTTGTATAGCCATAGTTGGTGCCGCAATTGGCTACATAAGGTTGTTGGTATACTACAGGTTGTGCATAGCCGGGGTTGCCATTGTAATACCCATTGTTATAATTCTGGTAATGCACCGCTACCCCACCTATTCTAAAGTTCACACTCACATCTTGTGCTATCGCTTTGTTCTCCAGTACCATCAGTCCCAGCATTGCTATTGTTATCGCTATTATCTTCATTGTCTTTTTCATGATCTTCTTTTTTTTGCTTTCTTAATAAGCATAGTTCAAGAAGAATACCAAAAACTGCAAAGGAATGTTAAAGCGCTAAATAACTGTATTGAAATGGTTTCCCGCAGATATGCGCAGATACTTATTTTATATAAGCGCAGACAACAATGATGAAAGACAAATCATAAAGCCCCTTTAGGGGTTTGGGGTTTTATTCCTCACGTAGGAACGGGTACCTATAATCCGTTACCGGCACATGCGTTTCTTTGATGCTTCTTGCGCTGAGCCAGCGGAACAGGTTTAGTATCGAGCCCGCCTTATCATTGGTACCACTTGCTCTTGCACCGCCAAATGGCTGCTGCCCTACTACCGCACCGGTTGGCTTATCGTTTATGTAGAAATTGCCTGAGCTGTTCACAAATTTTTTGGTCATCACATCTACTGCATAACGGTCTTGTGCAAAGATGGCGCCTGTAAGCGCATATGGTGAGGTCTTATCTACTATGTCTAATGTTTCTTCCCATTTATCAGCTTCGTATGTATAGATGGTCAGCACAGGGCCAAACAGCTCTTCGCACATGGTTACATAATAAGGGTCGGTTGTTTCTATGATCGTTGGGTCTATATACCAACCCATTGTCTTATCATAGCCACCGCCGCAAAGTATTTTTGCTTTGTCGCTTTTCTTCACATCCTCTATATATTTTACCAGGCTGTTGTACGATTTTTCATCTATCACCGCATTGATGAAATTGCTGAAATCATCTACTATACCCATTTGCATGGTATCTATCTCCACACAGAGTTTTTCTTTTATTTCTGCTGCCAGGTTGCTCGGCAAATAAGCCCTCGAAGCAGCCGAGCATTTCTGCCCCTGGTATTCAAAAGCGCCTCTTGCAAGCCCCGCCACCACAGCATCTACATGAGCACTTGGGTGAACGAATACAAAATCCTTTCCACCCGTCTCACCTACGATACGCGGGTAAGTTTTGAACTTAGCAATATTTTCGCCTATCGTCTTCCACATACCCTGGAACACACCCGTAGAACCCGTGAAATGCACACCTGCAAAATCAGGATGGCTAAAGCAGATATCACCCAGCTCAGGCCCTGAAGGATAGATCAAATTAATAACACCTGCAGGTAATCCTGCTTCTAATAATATCTCCATAAACACACTGGCACTATACACCTGCGTATTAGCGGGCTTCCATACTACCACATTGCCACACATAGCCGCGCTCGTAGGCAGGTTGCCACCTATAGCGCTAAAGTTGAACGGCGTTATTGCCAGCACAAACCCCTCCAGCGGGCGGTACTCCATACGGTTATGAAACCCTGCCGGAGACAATGGCTGCTGTGTATATATCTGGCTCAGGAAATGCACATTAAAGCGTAAAAAGTCTATCAGCTCGCAAGCGCTGTCTATTTCTGCCTGGTAGGCATTCTTGCTCTGCCCCAGCATCGTAGCCGCATTCATTTTATAGCGGTATTTCGTAGCCAGCAGTTCACCGGCTTTTATAAAGATATTAGCACGGTTTTCCCAGCTCATATTGGCCCAGCTCTCACGCGCAGCCAGTGCCGCGTCTATAGCCTGCTGCACATGCTCCTTATGGCTCATATGAAAATGCCCCAGCAAATGCCCCGTCTCATGCGGCGGCCGTATCTCTTTCTTGTCACCACTTTGCACCTCTTTACCGTTTATATACATCGGTATATCCCGCATCTGGCCCTTCAGGTCGGCAAGGGCTTTTTTCAGGGCTATACGCTCGGGGCTACCCGGAGCATAATTCAATACAGGTTCGTTCTTAGGCTCGGCAAAAAGAAAAGTTCCGTGAGACATATTGATATATCAATTTTTAAGACTGCAAAGGTACACAAAAACGATGCTCCCCCAAAGCCACCACTTATAGCACTATTGGGACACCTTATACCTATCTATAAGGCTTCAGTGGCGGTAGACTGACAAATAAATCATTAAAACAGTCGGCACCGCTCATCTTCAGAATCCCTACCTTTAATATTATATATCTTATGCCAATAAAACCAGTAAAAGAATTTATTCCAAGAGAAATACCTGACGAAATAGCTCTATCATTAAATTTATATAGTGATACTATTGATGAATGCATAAATTTTGGTTCTAATATTTTCATTTGGGATCAGTCTCAAGATTGGATAGATGCAACTTGCATTCAAATGCTACTAAGACATTTCTTAGAGTTAATAGATTCTATTTCTATTCTAATTCGGCAATCTTGTCCGGAACCCGCAAAATTACTACTACGAGGTGCATTAGAGTCTTATTTTTCAATATTATTTATCTTAAAAGATAATAGTCGAAAAAAATCTATAGCCTTTATCGTAAGTGATATTTTAGGCGGAAACGCTTCTATAGATAGAATGATAAAAACAGAAGATGAACGTCTCAACAATTCTAAAGATAAAACGCGTAAAAGGTTTCATATAAATGATAAAGAATGGAACTTAGAAGAAATTAAAAAAGAACGATCTAAAATATTGGAATCGTCTGATGAATTTAAAGAAGTATATGCTCTTTTTGAAAAATTAAAAAAGAAAAATAACTATCCCAAATGGTATCAATGTTTTGGCCCTAACTCGATTCGAGACTTGGCTGTAGTTTTGAACGAAGAGGACTTATATCTACATTTATATACAAATTTGTCTGCGAGTATACATGCAACGGATGTTATTGCTGGAAAAGGTTCTCAAAACAAAAATGATAAATCCCATATTACTCAAATAAGATATTGGGGGAATACACACACTGTTACTAAGCATACATTACATCTTGCAATCACAATTTTAAGAGAATATGTAGCTATTAGGGTTCCTACATATAGTACTCAATTTAAAAATTGGTTTGCATCAATGCAACAAGAAATAAACAATATTACCAGTCATTAACATACAACAGGCGAACTAAAGCACACTTGGCAAGTCTTTTTTTGGACTTGCCAAATGTCTGTTGGGTTGAGCATTTCCCCCCCTAAAGGTCCTCGTTTGTAACAGCTTATCTAATTTTAATAGTTAGAAATAAGCGAGGATGCAACGGAATAGCATTTGCAACGCGACTACATCATTCAATCTCTGGTTTCCAGAATATACGGTGTCAGAAAATAATCTGTTTCGCCAATTTCAGGTAACACAGTATCTAAGAGTTCTTTAAACCACACAAGGTCCTCTTCTTTATTTGCATCAATGCCAACGTCAAGTAACATTATCAAACTGCTTTTAGAAAAATGGTCAGGATACATAATGTCAATGAATTCATCGTCTAATCTTTCGAAGGCCTTCTCTGGGTTAGAGAGGTTTTTGATTTCGATATATTTATCTAATTGTGTTGGCATAACATCAAACGGCTCGATTGACACAATGTATCAATTCTCCCGAATGGTAAATTTCCTAAATATAAATAATATATTGCCCAACTTGTATAAGTCTTAGTGCATCAAGACTTAAATCAAACATATAAAACGCAGGACTCCCTCCGACAAAGAACATCCAAAAGTTAAACCCGATATGCAATATTTCTTCGTGAACTTTGTAAACCCTTTGTGTTCTTCGTGGTTAAATATTCACCTTAAATGTCAATACAAAACGAAGAACACTATCCAGCAATACCAGATGTTCGGGATGTTCCGAAGGGCATCCCGAACTCATAAATAAACTCCGTTCTGCGAACGGCATTCTACTTTCCTAAGCTAAATTAAGAAGCAAAGCAGCTCCTCAACTGATTTAAGTCTTGACACAGCGAGACTTAAATCAAACAAATAAAACGAAGTACTCCTCACTCTTCATCATATGTATATATCTTTATAGCAAACAATATGTAGTTATGGATAACCCAAACAGGAAACTCATACCTCAGAACTATATTTTAGTGAACATTTTATCTATCATAGCTCTCATTCTAGTATTCATTGCCTACTTCATACCGCATGTAAAATTTCTGCTGCTACCTGCTATCTTGTTAGCGCTTATTCAACAATATTCCTTTCTCACTTACTTAAAGAACTTTAATTCAGAAAAAGCTATTTATTGGCAAAAATCAAGTCTACTGCTCATAGCATTATCTGTACCTTTTTTTGTCATTTGGAGTTTTATATTCCACTATATAAAAGGTAATGCAGGTGCCCTCATATTTGACACAGCATTCAAAGAGGGTTTTTTGCTAAGTAATTTCATATTTTGCGCAATACTCGGTTATCATTTACAGAAGATCCCTGATGATTTTATTGGACTGCTAAAAGAGTTAGGAAGATTTTACCTGTATTGGGTTGTTGGTTGTATAATTCTTGATAGCTCAATGGTATTAAGCAAAGAAATAACACAAAGCCCAATCATCAGGTTTTTAGGCACTGCTTATGGATTTACTCCGACAATAGTCATAATAATTATTTATTACAGGGCAAATAAATACAAGCGGGCATTACAAAATGATGCAATGCATGAAGACATACACGAGCCTCCACTGGTTTAAGTCTTAGCACAGCGAGACTTAAATCAAACATATAAATCGAAGGACTCTGTCCGGCAAACCACCTCCAAAAGCTCAAGCATATCCACATTCCAATAACAATACCCATCGTCTTACTACTAACGACTATCTACTTACGACTATCCAAATGTGTCTATCTTTTTTTGCACAGCTCTAATTGTCAAACTAACTTTGCAGCCACCCAAAGGGCTTAACACACCTTTGGAATTTGGAATTTCCAATTTGGGATTTCCACCCTGAAGTTCTTTATTTTATTGTCTCTTACTTTGGGAATTTGGTTCCTGTATGTTAGAATGTGCAAACAGATATGATTGAAAAATGTTATTACCTAAAATTACCCATTCTTACCTCTTTATTACCCGGTATTACCTGTTTATTACTTTCAATTACCCTGCTTTTTCGGTTTATTACCTTATAAAAAATAGCAATAAAAGCCACAGCAAAGCATCTCAAAAAGCGCTATCCACATTTTGCCACTTTTTTCAAAAAAACGATCTAAAGCGCAGGAAACACCAACCATCACTTTCCTATTCAGTCATGCTGAGCTTCAAATCCATATCGTATGGCCGCTTCAAGTACATCCAGGTTGATATCCTTTAGCTTTTTGAACTTAATGCAATACCCGGTCACGCTTGCCTTGCCCAGTTGTTCTCCATAGGTCTGTGCTAAGTAGGTTTTGTCTTTAAGACCAAGGACATAAACAGAGATACCGGTTTTGTTGGCGCTCAACCCAATCCGAAAAAAATCACGGGTTGTTCCATCAGCATATTTTATGGTGTACGAGCCATATCCTATATTAGGGTTACTAACCGTTTTACCTTCGCTGTTCTTACCATCTTCAAACCATAATTTAGATCCCGGTGATAGCTGGAGTATGCGCTGGTGCAAGTCTTGCATCTCAGCATGTTTTGGTTCAGGCTGGCTGGTAATATATGCTTTGATCTGTTCTTGTACGTTCATATAAAATCACAGGATTATTGGTCTGCCTTGTCTACCAAATATAACGTGCCCTTTCCAAACGCACAATAGGTTAATGCGACAATACAAGGGAATGATCACGTCATCAGGGCTTGTACTAGCCATTAGCTATATTATGGTGTGTAAAATAAATTTCATATTTTGTTAATCATAAACAACTGAATATACTACGCATATGAAAAAGATAATGCTCACGCTATTAATGGGAATGGTATGGATGCAGGTATTGGCACAGGAGAAAACTACCCCATCTAAAAATGAACCTAAGAAACGAAAAACAATAGTAAGGCCCGCGAGGTGCCCGCGAGTATATATAAACACAAGCACGGGCATTAATAATAATACAGCCATAATGGGGTTTAGTTTTGATGTGCCACTGCCTAACAACCTATCGGTAGAAGCTGGTGTGGGCACGGGTACCTGGGGAGACAAAATATATGCAGGCCTAAAGTATTATTTAAGCCCTTGTCAGCGTGGTTTTGCAGTTGGTCTGGGACTCGCGTATTGCCCTGGTGTACCTCACGACAGTCATGACCTGGAAACAATATACGGGACAACGGAAACCATAGTGTATAATAAGAACCCACAAACCAGCCTGTTATTGATGGCTTATAAATACTGGACAATTGGTAAGAAATACAACAGGCTGTATGCAGAGACAGGATGGTCTATGCCGATAACCAGTGGCGACAAGATAACCCAACTTTCCGGACACCCGATGAGTAGCAAGGCAATGGACGGTTTGAACTCAGGCATTGAAAGCGCTCCCATCTTAGCCGTCGGCGTATCCTTTGGGATATACTGATGCTAAAATTGAGATATCAGGCACATATACAAGAATGAGATGGCCTTAATAAGCAATTTCAACAGTAGCTTTAAAAGTATCTTCATTGTGTATGTTATTGATCATAAAATGCGCCACATCAGCCCTTGAAATACTTAAACAGTTTTTCAGAAAGCTATTGACCGCATACCGATAATTGCCTGTTTGCGGTTTATTATTCAACTTTGGCGGGCGCACAATTGTAAAATTGATATCGCTTTCTTTTATGAGCCTTTCCATTATCCGCTGGTCGGCATAGCCATGGCCAAACAGTTTTTGTATAACATATTTTGTAAGTAATCTTACTACAAAGGATTGTGCAGGGCTTATCTCGATTGCCGCAGCTGAAATAAAGAAAGCCCGGTCTACTCCCATCCGCTTCATGGCTTGTATCAGGTTGCGGCTACCTTCAGAATATAAGGTTGTGGGTTTGTTCATATTATTGCCGATAGCAGAGATGACCACATCTTTATACTCCAGGTACTTTTCAAATGTATAAGAGCGCATGATATCTCCCTTTACAATTTGCAATTTTGGATGCGTAAGTGTAAGATTTGCCGGGTTGCGCAACAATGCAGTGACACGGTGCCCGGCTTGCAGCGCTGTTGTTACCGCTTGTTTACCAACGCCACCATTGGCACCTATTATGAAAATATCTAAAGGGGATGTTGTTTTTGAGTCTTTCATGTTATGGTTTTTATTTTAAGTATTTAGTTCCTTTTTTAGGCAGTTTTATTAACAACAATACAAGGCATATATGCATGGCCAGTGGCACACTACAAACAAAGCGCATCTCATGCAGGAGCAATGAAATACCTGACCGGGCTTTATTTTCGTAAACTGTATACATAATCTTTCAGCTTGTGTATCTCATCTTCGGTTAAACCATTTTTGAATGAAGGCATACCTCCCCTTCCGTTTGTAATGGTTTGAATGATCAGGGTACTGTCTAGTTGGCTTGTTTTAAGGTTGGCAGCATTGGCTATACCTGCGGTGCCGTCTGCACCATGGCAGGCAACACATTTTGCAAGGAATATAGTTTCGCCTGCAGGTGCCGCTACAGATCTGTTATTGATCACTTGCCCCTTGTCTGCATTTGAACGTGGATCGGTATATGTGCAGGCAGCAAGCAGCATGAGCAGTGCGAGGATAACAATACTATTATTGCGGTTCATTTAATTGAATTTGAAAGCGCTAAGCGTAAATATGATAATGAAAAAAGTCAATTGGGAAAGGATGAAAGTGTTGATATTGCTTTTAAGTTTTAAAAGCTTTGCTTCGTTTGTGGCAGATGCTTCTTCAGCTAATGCTTTACCCAATTTCCTACCCAACCTTCTGCCTATTGCCAGCCCATTGATGATTATGACTATTACAAAACCAAATTTTATCCTGAACCAAATTTGTTCGCCAAAGACACCATGCGTTGTATACATCATTGTTACACCAGAAATTATTAACAAGAGGATACCGATGGCCAACAGTTTGCGGAATTTTGCCATAGTATTATAAATGGCCAGCCCTTTTTGTCTATCAGCATTTAGCTGCGGCCAGAATTGTTTTGTGATCATATAATCCACTAATGTGGTGCCCGCCATCATAGTAAGTCCTATAATATGCGTAAGGAGTGCGAGATGAAAAAGTGCCTGATTGTTCATTTTAGGTGATTTTATTAGTTCGTTAACGTATTTTATATAGCAAATGTAATACGTTAACGTATTAAAATAACAAAATCGAAGTAATTTATTTATTTTTGCTACGTAACCGAAATAAATTAGTATGAATAATACAGTACAGTTAGTAAATCAATGGGCTGATTTTGAAGCAAAGCACCCCGGCGCCGGTATAGATGATTTTTGCAGGCATTACCTGATAAGTAACGAGAAAGAAAATAAAATAAAAGGCCCGTTAACAGGCGGTGTAATACCGCCTAATAGTGCAGGGCTCTTACTAAAAGTGATAGGCAGGATACATAAACTAAACATGAGCTATCAAAACAGGGCGCTTGAAGGCACAGGACTCACGCAGGTAGAAGAATTTGGTGTATTGCTTACAATAAAGCAAGAAAAGAACCCCAGAAAAACAGATGTGATCTATGCTAACCTCTTTGAATTATCGAGCGGCTCTGATATGCTAAAGCGATTGAAGAACAGGAACCTGATAAAAGAATATGACGACCCGAATGATAAACGATCGAAGCGAATAGAGCTTACTGCTGAAGGTGAACAGGCAATAGTGCGATGCCTGCCTGTAGTGGGAAAATCTGCCCAAATGTTTATGAGCGACCTAAGTGAAGATGACAGACAACTATGTATACAGCTACTGAAAAATGTAGAAATAAAATTTTCAGCACTTTGGCAACAGCATAAGGGAAAAAGTTTTGATGAGGTGTTTGCAGACGTTGCAGGCAAGTAAGGGTATAATACTTTAAAACGCAATTTGTTTTTATAATTTTGAATAAATATCTAACAAAATGAAACGGCTGACATTTATGTTGATCATGGGCATGCTTAGTTCCTTCCATGCATCTACGCAAACTATCTATCTCGGAGACACGGCATTCGTTACCGATGCCGGCCATGGAGGAGCACCTGCAAGTTGCAAGGCAAATGGCATGGTATACAATTCTGAGAATATGGATAGAATACATGGAACATGGGTGGCGGACGTATTTACTGTTCCGGTAAGTGCCTCCTGGATATTTGATACTGTCATTCTTTTCGGCTACCAGTTTGGAACCGGCCCAACCTCTACATTTACGAGTTGTAACCTTCAAATTTACAATGGCACTCCTGGAGCAGGAGGTACTGTAATATGGGGTGATACCAGCACTAATGTTTTAAATAGTACCGCATTTACCGGCATATACAAAGTAGATACATTCGCATCAGATAGCGGACTCTTGTCTACAAAGCGGCCAATCATGTACCTGAAACTATTCTTGTCTACACCTCCACATCTGACAGCCGGAACCTATTGGCTGTCATGGTCGGCAACCTGTAGTACTGCAGTTACATCAGCAGCAACACCCTATAAAGTATTGCCAGGGAGAATAAACCCACCAGGTCAGAAGGCAAGGGTATTATATGCGGGGGTATGGAATTATGAGATAGACAATGGCGACACTGCAGGTTTTAATATGCTAATAAAAGCGAGAGCGGGCCTTGCTGTGGCCCAATTACAAAACACCAATTCAGCAAACGTACTGTATCAGAATATACCTAATCCATTTAGCAGTACAACTGTGATATCATTTAGTTTAGCCGAGAGCAGTAATGTAAAACTACTGGTTTACAATATGCTTGGCCAGGTCGTGACTACATTGGCAGATTGCAATATGAATAAAGGTGTACATGAAATAGTCTTCAACGCGAGCGACTTACCGGATGGCACTTATTATTATAAACTATCAACACCAGAAAGCACAATAAGCAA